>Ga0066376_10000713_pt1 | contig 31356 bp, 21 predicted proteins | sample Knorr_S15_td_Bot_FD_77009 | JGI IMG/M metagenome (GOLD analysis project Ga0066376, IMG submission 77009) | Marine microbial communities from Southern Atlantic Ocean transect - Knorr_S15_td_Bottom_ad_5009_LV_A | ecosystem: Environmental > Aquatic > Marine > Oceanic | place: Southern Atlantic... | reverse complement strand
CCTCGGCGTCGTGGGAGAGCGCGTAGGCGAAATCAGAGCGCTCGACCAGGGGGTGGGGGTAGAGCAGCACGTGGCCCAGGGTGAGGGCGTCCACCAGCGCAAAGACGAGCTCCTGCGAGCCAACCTGATCGGATCCGCTCAAAAGCTGGACGCTCAGGCGATGCCGCCCGCTCTCAACCAGAGGCCGGAACACAAACCGGAGGCGATCGTCGGTCGTGCCGTCGAAGCTGTCGAGGAGGGAGTCGGGGGCCACGGGCTCAAGCGGTCCTCCGTCAATCGCCAGGAGCAGGCGTCCGGCCTCGACCCGGGGTGCGGATATGACAATTCCCTGACCTGGTCGCAGGGGATCACCGCTGGCGAAAGTGTGATCAGACGGCCACAAGTTGAAGGTCAGACGGGCCCGGCCCGCGAATAGAAGGGGGATCTCGAGGCGATCACCCGCCGGTCCTTGTGGGGTGACCAGACGGGCAAAGAGACCGACGCCAACGGGCGGGAGCGAGAGGCCTTCCATCGAGACCACGCGGGACTCTCCGCGGCCGAGATTGGCGAGCGGCTGCCGCGCCACCGCGGTGCCGTCGGTTTGCTCCAGGACCAACTCGGACGCCGCCACCGGAAAGGGGGAGAGATTCCGCACCGCGACTCGCACCAGCAGACCCGACGAGTCCATGCGGGCATCGGCGTCTGACACTTCCAGGAGCGCCTGTGGCTGGAAGTGCAACTCCCAGGCGTCGAGGCGGGCCCGACCGGTGGTGTCGGCCAGATGCGCGCGCAGGCGGAGGGTGGGGTGAGCGGCGGCGTCGATGCCGGAAATATCGACGGATTGTCCGACCGGCAGGTCGTCGTAGCCGGCCAGGGTCTGCCAGCGGCCATCCGCCGCCTCCGCCTCTATCCCCAGGATCAGTGATCCCGAGTCATCCCCTTCGACTGCACCTTCGACCAACAGGACCTGCCAGGATCGCGCTGGACCCACCGGATCGGAGGTGGCGTCACCCGATTCGATTCTTCCCAGGCCGGTGTAGCGGAATATCGCCGACCCTTTCAGGTCACCCAACCACACTTTGTTGTTGAGCCAGTCGTACTGGCCGCTGATGATGCGGGTCGTATCCTGGTCGCTGGTCCACTCGTCGAGGAAGTGGCCGTCCACGGCATCGACCATGCGGATGCGCCGACGATCGCCGAATTCGATGAAGTAGAGGCGTTCGCCGTCGGCGAAAATGCCGTCGGTCCACATGAAGGTGAATCCGGTCTCGGTAGGAGGAGAGACAAATTCGCGTACCAGGCGCCAGTCGTCGGCGGGGTCGAAGACGCGCACCCCCCAGCCGGTGCGCGAGCCGGCGGGAGAGCTCATCGAGACGTTGTAGATGTAGCGGCCATCGGAGGTTATCAGAGCATGGCCGAGGGAGCCGACGCGACCCAGCTTCCACTCCAACAGGCCGTCGGGGACAGCGACGGTGTCGAGCTTGCCGGTTGCCGGCGAGAGGCGCTCGAGCTCAAAGCCGTGGCCGGACTCACTGTAGATAAAGCCGTCGCTGTGATAGGTGGCGGAGATGCCGGCGGTAGTGGAATCGGCGAGGAAGCCGTAGAACAGATCCTCGACGGTGCCGTTGAAACCGGTGCCGATGCGCATGAAGAAGTCGCTGCCCGGGTACACGGTACTGTCGTCGTTGAACCAGCGCTTGGCGTACAGATAGGTGCCGTCGGTGGCCAGGACGCCGGCGCCACCCAGGCCCCGCACGGTAAATCCCGACTCCCGCGTGGGGGAGGAGGGACGGGCGGGCAGCGACTCGGTCGAGATCCGCAGGCCGCCATCGGCGCTGAGCTGCAGATTTTCGGTGTCTCCGCTCAGCAGCTGAATATCGGCCTGGCGCCAGATCCGGGTGTCGGGGGGGAGCGGATCGGTGGGCGCGGCCCCTACCCGGAAGGTCTCCGTTTCCGTCCACGGGCCCGGATTGCCGCCGTCCAGGAGCCGAGAGCGCCAGAACAGTGGGGTCGACGAAGATCCGGCAATTGTAGCTGCATCCGGCAGGGCGGCGGGCCGGAAGAGGCAGCGCCCGCCCGCCGCTCCCACGGGCGGTGACTCGATCGTAGTCATGTCGTCGAAGTCAGGCGTGGCGGCGAGGGCGAACTCACAGGCGAAGTCCCCCGCTTCGCCCTCCAGGTCGAAGGGGACGAGGGCGATCAAGCTCATCTGCTGGGTCGAGACGATGGCGCCATCGGCCGGGAAGAGGGGTTCGGGCAGGAGTGGCCTCAGGATCTGAAGGCTGAGCTGGACGTCGTTGTTGAGCTCGTTCGCCTCCCGGATCCGGTTGTCGGGGTCCAGCTGCAGGTCCAGGGTATACGAGCCGGCGCGGTCGCCGACGGGCCAGTCGAAGGAGAGGGTGTGGTCGCCGACGAAGGGTTCCAGCAAGCGCGCGAATAACGTATCCGGCGCGGCGCCAGCCAGGTCGCTTCGGCCGAGGATGACGAGGGCGAGACTGTCGGCGGTAAGCCGGGTGTTGTTGCGCAGGGTCACCTCGACTCGGGCCTGGGTGTGGCTGAGGACCTGGGGAGAGGTCACCTCCAATCGCACCGGCTGGTAGTCGGCCACTGTCGGCAGCGCGAGTTTCTGAGCCGGATCTCCGAACAGCAACATGGTCCTGGCCGCCGTGACATACGATGAATGCGCCGCCAGGACCCGGGCTTTGGCCGTATTGAGGACCGGTCCGAAGGCCAGTTGACCCTCATCGAAGATCTGCTCGTAGATGTTCTCAGCCAGCAGGTCGTTCTGCGCGACAAAGCTGAGGGCGCTGGCCGAGATATAGGCGATGGCGCCGCCATCGGCCATGCTGGTGAAGACCTGCGCCAAGCTCACGGCGGTGGGATCGACGAACATGCCGTTGAGGCAGGAGAGCGCCAGGACCAGGGGAAGCCGGCGACCGTTGTCCACCTGGCCCAGGTAGCCCCAGTCCGGGGCCTGCAGGGCGAAGATGAACTGCATGTTGCCAGAGCTGCCGTGGCCGGCGAAGTTGACCAGCAGGGCGCCGTCGTTGAGGGCATCGACGAACTCTCTGCCGGTCTGGTTGGGCGCGTGGGTTCTGTCGGGATTGGCGATCTTCACCGAGGCCAGGCCGTAGGGCTCGGTGAACCGCTCGGCCAGGGCGTCGTGGGGCTTGGTGAATATCCCTTTCTCATGCCAGTTGGCCAGGTAGATGACCCGGCTGCGCCAGTCCCCAGGCTCCAGGTCCAGGTCGTAGCGGATGATCTTTTCCACGGCGTCGCGGGCCTCGTCGCTGGAGTTGACCGCGAGGCGACCGATGGCCAGGTCGGCGAGGAGGTCGTCGCCATCGACCAGGGCGTAGAGGTAGTCGCTGGGAGAATTCCCCCGCTTGCGCGCGTTATAGTAGAGGGAGGGCACAAAACTGGGCGGCGGGCCTCGCAGGATCATGCGGTAGTCGTGGGTCTCGTCTCCCAGCAGCAGCACGTAGGCGGGGCGGCCCTGCCAGTTGTGGTAGGCGTGGGCGATGAAGTCCTGTACGGCCTGGCTGGCGAAGCGGCCGTAGGAGAACTCGTCGTAGATGTCGTCGGTCGCCACCAGTTTTACGGTCAGACCCGAGAACGCGGCGCGGTGATCGGCCAGGGACCGCGCTGCCGCGTGGAAGCGCGGGTGGTAGATGATGATGTAGTCGGCGACATGGGCGGGGCTGCGAAGGTCCGAGGACGTATCTACAAGCCCGAGCGGCACGCGTATATTGAGGCTGTCGACGATCGCGTAGGAGGAAGGAGTGTCGGACCGATCCTCGAAGGTGACCCGCCAGGTCTTGCCGATGCTGGAGACCTCCATGTCGACCAAGCGGATGGCGTTGGCCACGTCGAAGAGCTCTACTCGAGGATGCGACAGACCGGTGACGGTGATTCGCCGCCCGTCGGTGGCCGCCTCGTCGAAGGCCAGATAACCGGACCCGGTTTCGTAGCGCCGGCGGTAGTCGATCTCGAACCAGTTGAAGAACACCAGGTCGAACGGGGCCCTGTCAGCCAGCGTCTGAACGAGGATGCGGTTGATGCCCGATTCCAGAAAGGAGGAAGGGACTTCCCGCTCCACCACCAGCTCTTCCTGCCCCTCCCAGAGGGTCTCGTCGATCTCGTGGCGGTTCAACTCGAGAAAGGTGTGGTGTTGGAGACTGGATGAGCCGTGCAGGGCGACGCGCACACGAGTGGTGTAGTTGCCACGCAGGTCGGGGGCGGGAAGGTTGCCGACAAAGGTCTGGGAGCCGCGGCGGCTGGCGGCGAGCGAGGTCACCGGCTGTCTCAACATCCAGAACCAGTGGTCGCCACGATTGTCGGGGGCGTCCGCGAGCGATTGGTACCACAGGTCCCGTTCAAAGTGCGCGGTGGCGGCGAACCAGCCCGATTCCGGGTAGTCGTTGAGCGGCGGCGCCGAACGGGTGGTGTAACGACGGCCCGGTTCGCCCCCCCAGGTAAGCCAGTAGGTGTTCCGCCGGCCGTACAGACTGTCGAAGTCTTTTACGCGTCCGTCGACCACGTCCCTGCGGAAGCGGCCGTGAAAGAGGAGCTAGTCGCCCGGGCCGAGGTGGCCGTCACTTCCCTCGTCCGAGACGAAGAGCGGTAGCTCCTCTCCCAGGTAGAACAGCTGCAGCGAGGCCGGGTCGATGGCATCGATGTCCACCTGCCTGGACTTCAGCCACTCCCCCGTCACGCGGTAGATGCCGTCGTCGTCGACCAACAGCTTGACCCAGGGGCGAGCCGGGTCGTACCATTCGGCCGCAGCCGCGGTCTTGCCCGCCGGCCGCGGCGCGTTGCGGGACATGGCCGGCGCCTGCGACGCATTCAGGAAGGGCGCGTACAACGTCCGGCCGGCGGTCGTTGCCGGGGCGAGCCGGGTCTTGGCTCTCTCGATTGGCGTCGGGCCGCGCTCAAAGAGCACCTGGATGCGCAGACGCTGCCATCCCGTCAGGTGGTCGCCGTCGTAGGAGAGGGGATAGACCCTCAGACTGTAGGCGGTAACACCGCGGAGGATGCCCAGGTACTCGGCGACGGCGATTTCGTCGGGTACGAAAGGCGTTGCCAGGGCTGGAACGACGGCCTCGGGCGACGCGTCGGCACCATCATCGGATTCGTATCCGCCTCCATCTTCGGCCCCCGAGGATGCGGGGAGTTGCACGCGGCCCAGGTCGATGGCGTCGGCTTCCAGAATTCTCACCTCGACGATGGCACCGTCGGGCACGGCCAACAGGGCGGCGGCGAAAGGGAGGGCGGGTTTGCCCGGCTCGTCGAGACGGGCAAAGCCCGGAGCTCGGAAGCTGACAAAGGCTCCGTCCGGCCCCGATTCGACCAGCGGCTGAGGCGGCAACTGCAATTCGAGTTCCAGACCGTCGGGGGAAGATCTTATGACCTCGAAGGGCCCGGGGCCGGCCGACAGCGGGAGCATTAGGGCGAGAAAGGTGAACGCCAGGAGCAGCGGCAGCGCTGGAAGTCGGTCCATGGGGCCCGGATCGGGGTGTCGGCCCGACGACCGGTCGGCGGGCAAGGTAGAGGGTGGCATATGAGTATTTGGATTCACGGCGGGGCTCGGGCCGGGAGGGTGTCGAGCGAGCCCGGCACAGCAGACAGGAAACGGAGGCGTCGAGCCGGTGGCTAACTACTCGGCTCGATAAAACGTACAAACAAGCCCTCGGTCTGTCTATTGGTCGAGCGCGCCGGCGGTCGCAGCTTCATGGCGATTGGGCCTGCGAACTGAAACGGAGATTACCTGTGAGATTACCTGTGAGATGTCTGTGAGACTGCCTGTAGAGGGAGTGGTTCCGGAATCAGGGGGATCGAGGCGCGATTCGGTCCGCCGGCGATTCGGTCTACCGACGACCCAGAAGCCCGGATTCTCTCGCCGCGTGCTCGCCGTCGCCGTGCTGGCCTCGCTGTGTCTCAGTGAAGGGCTTGCCGCCCAGGTCTGGCGGGAGGTGACCCCCTCGGATGGGGAATCGCCGTTCCCCCGGCGCACCGCCGGCGCCGTACTGGATGCGGACGGGCAGCGGATGATCCTCTTCGCAGGGCGGGGGTCGGGCGGCGATCTGAATGACCTCTGGTCCCTCGACCTGGCCACCCATACGTGGACGCGGATCGAGACCCCGAGAAACTCTCGTCCGCCGCCGCGCTTCACCCCCAACACCGTATACGATCAGCGCGACCGCCGCCTGCTCATGTGGGCGGGCCGCAAGGTGGACAGTGAGGGGTCGGGGTTCTTCAACGACGTGTGGGACTTCAGTCTCGATACCGGAGTGTGGACGGAACTGGCGCCGACCGGGCGGCTCCCGGAGAGGCGCTACGGCAACGTCTCGATTTTCGACCCCTTTACCCGATCCATGGTGACCTTCGCTGGCTTTACCGACCTGGGTCGATTCAACGACACCTGGCGGTTCGCCGTCGATTCAGTGGCCTGGCAGGAGTTGACCCCGTCAACCGATCCGGGCCAGCGCTGCCTGCACACCGCCGTCCACGATACCCGCGACCACCGCATGATCATCTTCGGGGGACAGCGGGGCTCGGCGACGCTGGCCGACATCTGGTCCTTTGACCTGGCCACGGACCAGTGGCGCGAGCTCACTCCGGAGCAGGGCGGTCCCGGGGGGCGGCGCTACGCCGCCAGTGTGTACGACAGCCGCCGTCACGGCGTAATCGTCATCGGCGGCGATGACGGCGAAGAGACGAAGGGAGACGTCTGGCTCTTCGACCTCGACTCGGAGAGCTGGCTGCCGCTGATCACCGACGGCTCGGGGCCCGAGGCCAGAGACGGCGCGGTCGCCGTATACGTCGAGTCCCAGGACCGCGTCGTGCTGTTCGGCGGCACCGCTGACGGTCACCAGAACGATGTCTGGTCTCTGGAGGAGCTGAATCCGGTGGCCACAGCGGTGGGAGAGCCGCCGGACGTGCAGCCGGGCGCTTTCGCGCTGGAGCAGAACTACCCCAATCCGTTCAACAGCCAGACCGCGATAGTGTACACGATCCCCAACTTTTCGGGTTCGTCTTCAGCGACGATGCGCTTGAGCATTCACGATCTGCTGGGCCAGGAAATACGAACTCTCGTCGCCCGGGTTCCTCGTCCCGGGCACCAGGTCACCGTCTGGGACGGCAAGGACCACAGCGGCGCCGTGGTTTCCAGCGGCATCTATTTGTACCGGCTCGAGTTCGCCGGCCTGTCGTCGACGAGGAAGCTGCTTTTTCTGCAGTGAAGGGCGCGGCCACATCCAAAAAGCGCGGCGGTCTGACCGGCAAATTGCTGCTAGCGGCGACTTCCTGTCTGGTCACCCTGGGTCTGGCGGAGCTGCTGTTGCCCGCCCTCCTCGATCTGGAGAAGGTCACGCTCGCTTACGATCCGCTTTTGGGATTCAGAGGACGAGCGCGGTTGACTACGGTCTGGCGCCGCGAGATGGCCGGCGGTCAGCGTATCGTGCGCACCAACAGCGAGGGTTTCCACGATCGGGAGCGGCACCGGGAGAGGACCCCGGGGAGTCGAAGACTGGTATTCCTGGGCGATTCGTTTCTCGAGGCGTACCAGGTTGAGATAGAGGAGAACTTCTCCCAGTTGGTGGCCGCCAATTTAACCCGGCGCCACCAGCGCTACTCGTCTGGCGACCTCCGGATGGAGTGCCTGAACCAGGGCGTCCATGGATACGGCCTGGGCGTGCACTATCTCTATGTCCGCGAGCGTCTGATGGCGTGGCAGCCGCACACCGTGGTGCTCGGTCTTGTTCTCGGCAACGACCTGCACGACAACTACGCCCCGCTCGCATCGTCTGCGGTTCCCCGATTCCTCATCGGAGCAGGGGGAAACCTGCAGTACATCCCCGCACCGCCGTATCAGCTCAAAACCTGGCTCCGGGACCATGTCCTGGCGCGCTCTACCCTCATCCGTCTCCTGTGGATGAAGCTGATTAAGAGCAGCCCGGCCGCCCTTGGCCTGGCGCGGTCAGCCGGCATGGTGAGCACGCCGATGATGGCGGCGGATTCGCCCGACCGCTTGGCGGAAATGTCGGCGCTGGCCGACCGACTGTTGCACGAGATCGCCGATTTTCTGGCGGCGAAGGGGGTCGGTCTGATGGTATACGTCATCCCCGACCCTCTTCGGGTCCACGATCTTCTCGATGTGGCGCGCTATCGCCTGGATCCGACGGCTCCCGTTCCCCTGTACCGACGGGACAAAGCCTTCTTGGAAACCCAGCTCCTGCGTTCCCTGGAGACGGCCGGCATTCCCTACGTGTATCCGTTGGACGAGTTCATGGAGCGGATTGCGGCGGGACAGGAAATCTACCGAGAGGGGTACGGTCACTTCTCAAAGCTGGGTCACGAACTATCGGCACAGCTGCTGGCGCCGTCACTGTGGGCGACGGAGGGAAAGTCGCCGACGCTCAAATGAAGATGGCGTAGCGTTGCTGGCTACTGCTGGCCGCTGAGGATCGAGATGCGCGGCAGGCCATCTCAGCCCCCGGTCAGAAGAAGTCCTGATGCCTTTTCAAGACCAGCACGGTAACGAACTGCAGGGCGCAGAGCAGCAGCAGATCCCGATGCCATCCATCCTCGCTTCGTCGCAATCGCACCAGCGCCCCCGTGGCGGCCATGAGAACCAGCGGAACGAGGAAGATCCACAGACGGCCCGTCTCCGCCGCCGTTTGACCAAAGAGAGCGAGTGAGGTCATGACGATCGCGAAGGTGAGGACGAAGCTGCGGTGACGGCCAGCTGCCGGCGATTGGGCGCCGGTCGCGTTGCCGGGAGCGGACCGTCCGCGGGCGGCAGAGAGCGCTCTGCCCACCTCGGCGACCGCCAGCACGCTCACCGGCAGTCCGCACCAGAGGGCGAATTCGACCAGATCCAGCCCGGCGAAGTAGAGGGTGGCAGACAGGGTCCAATCGAGGACCTTGAACGCCTGGTGGGCGGCCATGCCGGTGCGGAACTGAGCCACGGCATCGTAGCCGAAAAGGGCCTGAAAGGCCAGATGCGTCGCCAGCCAACCCCCCGCGAGCAGGAGGCTGTACAGGCCGATCGCTTTGAGCCGCCCCGGTTCCTCTCTCCCTCCCTCTCTCCCTCTCTTCCACAGCAGTCCCATCAGGAGGAGAATGGGCGCCAGCGCGATGAGTCCGAAACTGAAGAACAACGACAGATAGAGCAGCAGGCCCGCCCCCACCGTCCATACCCGATGCCCTGTGTCGAGGCCGTGCAGGCCGGCGTACACACAGGCCCAGGCCAGCAGGGGGAAGAGGCACTGGTCGAGGTGGAGGGTCATGAGGGTGACATTGGGCATGAACAGATACAGGGAGGGGGCGATCCAGGCGGCAGCCCCGGTACCCGCCGTGCCGTAGACGCGACTACAGACCCCGAACAGGGGGATGAGGGTCAGGTAGGTGAGCAGGGGCAAGGCCCAGCCAGCCACCGCGGACAAGCGCCTCAGAGGGGGCGAGTCCTCCGGCTCTCCCCCGCCCCATACTCTCGACAGCCGCTCCAACCCCATTAGAAAGAGGAGGGCGCCTGGAGGGCGGGTGGCGTGCGGAAAGGGCGTCAGCTCACCGGTGTCGAGCAGCTGTCCATAGGACGTGACCAGCTGAAGAGGATCTCGCTGTTGGGTCGCTGCTCGCGCCAGGTGCCCGTGGCCGGCGCTACCCAGGTAGTGGCGGCTGAGCGCGGCCACTCCCTGTCCCTCTGAGAAGGCGAAGGCTAGTTGCAGGACGTATCCCGCGCCGATGAGGGTCAGGAGGTTCAGCCGCCAGCGCTGGGGATGGCTCAGGATAAAGCGGATCGATCCGAGGGCCAGCACGGCCGCCGGCAGCAGGATCCAGGCCGCCGGCAGGTCGGTTCTGTGGAGGGACCAGAACCAATAGGGCAGCAACGGGAACAGCGGTACCTCCAACAGGAAGGCCGTCCACAACAGGAGGGTGGCACCCACCATGAGGCGCTGGGCCCGCCCGTTCCAAGGGCTGCCGGGGTATCGCCGGCCGAATTCGGTCAGTCCAGCTCCAACCATGGCGCTGAAAATCAGCAGCAGACATACGCCACGCACCGCCGAATCCGCCTTGACCAGGTAGTAATCCAAGGGGTGCTGGGATGGCCGCTTGACGATTCCATTCAGCCAGTCGAGGGAAAGTGTGCGGTCGTACATTCCCTGAACCAGGAGATGTCCGTAGAGTGCGTGGAGAAGCCAGATCAGGCCGGCCGAACCACACGCCAGACCGATCATCGGCCACGTCAGACGGCCAGGGCTCACCCCACCTACCGCCTCGGCCATCTCAGCTCCTGCTCGGATTGACTTCCGGGTACAGCTCGGTATAGTAGCCCTGACAATCCGTCCGCCACGGGCCCTCGAAGGACAGGATCACACGAGCGACGCAAGGAGCGGATCATGTCAGCTACAGCCAGCCTTCGAACTGGTAATAAGACCATAGAGCTGCCCGTCGTAGTGGGCACCGAGGACGAGCACGCCATCGACATCAGCTCTCTGCGCGCGCAGACGGGATACATCACAATCGACGAGGGGTACGGCAACACCGGCTCATGCCACAGTGCCATCACCTGCCGCCGTTGGTGGCGATGCTCGAGAAGATCGTCGAGTCGAAGATCTCGGTAAAGGACTACGTCGCCCAGGTTAAACACAAGAAACAACAACATTAGATTGATGGGCTTCGGACACCGAGTCTACAAAAACTTCGATCCGCGGGCCAAAATCATTAAGAAAGTAGTGTGAAGCGGTGCTGAGGAAGCTCCACATCGAAGATCGTGAGCGCCGCGGGGAAGCTGTTGACCGCGGTGGCTAGACTGGTATGTTTTTTTAAGGGTGTGGTGGCGCTGAAGGGTCATGGGGAAATATCAAAATGGTAGACAAAGGAGGTACACATGGCAGTGAAAATCAACTCCAGGAACGGGAAATTGTCCGACAATACCAAAGAGCATATCGAGAAGGCATGCGCCAAACTTCATCAGTTTTTCGATCGCATCATCGACTGTGAAGTGGTTATTGACACAAAGAAGGAGCATGGGACGCTTGTGGAGATCATCGTCAAGGTACCCAACCAGACTTTGGTAGGAAAAGCTGAATCGGATGACGACAACCTGTTCAAGTCCATCGACGATGCTGGGGACCGGGTGGGCACACAGCTGAAAAAATACCACGACAAACTGGTTGAGCATCGCTGAAATGCGGTTGTCCGGAGAGAAAGAGGCCAGATAGGAAAGGCCAGCCAGGAGTAAGCGAGAGAGGATGAAAACAGGAGGAGGGGGGAGGCGATGCTGATCGGTGTCCCCAGCGAGACGCTGCAAGGGGAGGATCGAGTTGCCCTCACCCCGGAGGCGGCGGCCGAACCACTGGATGCTCACGATCGGCTCGAGAAGCTGGCCGCGACCGGGGTGTCGGCGGGTGATTTTCGCGGGCCGATTCAGGGTTGGCGGGGATCAACCGATTGTTGCCTGGGCTGGGGCGAGGATTTGATCACAACTTGATTGGTGCGCGTTAAATGTCCGGTGCGCTGGGTGCCGGGCGTGTCAGCCCACGAAGATCGCCTCGTTGGGCCAGTCTTCGTCCAGGGTGGCGTCGGCCATGTTGACCAGGGGCAGGTAGTTGTGCTCGCGGCGAATGGTGCCCAGCAGGCGGATGGTGCGCAGCTCGACGATCGAGTTCTCTCCGTGATTCTTCTTGATGGAGGGAATGATCTTGCCCTGCAGGTTGTCGGCTATGTCGCTGTCTGATTCTCCTTCCAGCACCATGACCAGGCCGATGTGGCCGTCGATCTCGGCGATGAAGCTATCGCGGATGAGCTCGCTGAAGACGTTGGCGACGTTGGGTTCGCTGCGAATCTCCTCGATTACCTGGCCGCGGGTTACGCCCAGTTCGAATTTGATGATAATCATGTGCTGGGTCGCGAAACGGGCCGTCCCGTTCGCCTGCATCTCCACGGCAGTGTAGTACTTCAGGATACCCTCCCGCTCCAGCCGCCCCCGCTTGCGAGTCACGGTCTTGACGTTAACGCCGGTCAGGGTGCTGATCTTGCGATCGGAGCAACGGGGATTGCGAATCAGGGCTCGAACGATCGCCCGGTCTTGCTCATCCAGATGCCTCATGTCCAATATGATCCCTGTTTTTGGTGTGCAGGTACTAATTTAGGACAGTTTATCATATGGACAAGGAGCATTTGAGAATAAACCGGCAAGGTAAATGTCTATCTTGCGATTGACTTCGTTCACTCGATCTATATATTATACCGCTCACTTAGATCGATGACGCCCAGACCGACCACAGTGCGGCTGCGGCGTGCCTCTCTCCCCTGGCGATGCGATGAAACACAGAGGCCCTCCCCCCAAGCAGGGATTATACGATCCCAAGCACGAGCACGATTCGTGCGGGATCGGCTTCGTCGCACATATCAAGGGGGAGCGTTCCAACGGTATCGTGCGTCAGGCGTTGGAAGTGCTGGTCAACATCGACCACCGCGGGGCCCGCGGCGCCGAGCCCAATACGGGTGATGGGGCCGGTCTGCTCATGCAGATCCCCGATCACTTCTTCCGCGCGGTGATGGCCGCACAGGGCGTGACCTTGCCGCCGCTTGGCAACTACGGCGTGGGGATGGTGTTCCTGCCTCGGCCCCACGCAGCTCACCGTCACTTCTGCGAGACCGCTTTCGCGTCGATAGCGCGCGACGAGGGCCTGCAGGTGCTGGGCTGGCGTGATGTCCCCACCGACAACTCTTCACTCGGCGACTGGGCGAAGGAACACGAGCCGGTGGTGCGGCAGGCCTTCATCAGTCGCCCTCCCGAACTGGTCGACGAGCTGGCGTTTGAGCGCAAGCTCTACGTCCTGGGCAAGCGCGCCGCCCACGAGATACGCCACAGCGAGGAGGAGGAGGGGGACGCTTTTTATCTGTCGAGTCTGTCGTGCCGAACCATCGTCTACAAGGGCATGCTCACACCCGAACAGGTGGAAGCGTATTACCCCGATCTGTCCGATGCGCGCGTCGAGGCGGCTATTGCCCTGGTGCACTCCCGCTTCAGCACCAACACCTTTCCGAGTTGGGAGCGGGCGCACCCCTATCGCTACATGATCCACAACGGCGAGATCAACACCCTGCGCGGCAACGTCAACTGGATGAAGACGCGTCAGTCGATGTTCGAGTCGGAGCTTTTTGGCAAAGATCTGGAGAAGCTGCTGCCCGTCATTGAGGAAGATGGCTCTGATTCGGCCATATTCGACAACTGTCTGGAGTTTCTCCATCTGTCCGGTCGTTCGCTCTCCCACGCGATAATGATGATGATTCCGGAGCCGTGGGAGCGGCACGAGAGCATGCCGGACGAGAAGAAGGCGTTCTACGAATTCCACAGCTGTCTGATGGAGCCGTGGGACGGTCCGGCCTCGATCGCCTTCACCGATGGCACTGTAGTCGGCGCGGTACTGGATCGCAACGGCCTGCGTCCGTCGCGCTATTACGTCACCGCCGACGACCGCGTCATCATGGGGTCGGAAGTCGGCGTTCTTGACGTCGCTCCGGAGGAGGTGGTCCACAAGGGCCGCTTGCAGCCGGGGCGGATGTTCCTCATCGACACGGCTGCCGGGCGCATTATCAGCGACGACGAACTGAAACACGCCGCCGCCAGCGAGCATCCATACCGCCAATGGCTGACCGATAATCTGGTGGATTTTGGCGACCTGCCGGCCGTGGCCGTACCTCCTCTGGAGGAGGACCACGAGAAGGTGTTGAAGCGGCAGCAGGTCTTCGGCTTCACCTTCGAAGACCTGCGGGTGAACCTGTTGCCGATGGCAAGAGACGCGTTCTGGCCTATCGGCTCCATGGGCAACGACGCGCCTCTGGCGGTGCTGTCCGACCGGCCGCACCTGCTCTATAGCTACTTCAAGCAGCTGTTTGCCCAGGTTACCAATCCGCCCATCGATCCGATTCGGGAAGAGCTGGTGACCTCGACGGAGACGACCCTGGGATCGGAACTCAACCTGCTGCATCCCGAGCCCGAAAGCTGCCGCAATCTGCGTCTGCCGAATCCGGTCATCACCAACGAGGAACTGGAGAGACTGCGGCAGTCCCACGTGCACGGGTTTGAGTCGAAGACCTTGCCCATGTTGTTCGATCCGCATGGGGGGGAAGAGGCGCTGAGCCGATCGTTGGATGAGCTTTTTGCCGCCGCCGATCGCGCCATCGACGAGGGCGTTCACATCCTCATCATTTCCGATCGCGGCTTCGGACCGGACGCCGTGCCCATTCCTGCTCTGCTGGCGGGGGCCGGATTGCATCATCACCTGGTGCGCGAGGGCAAGCGAACGAAAGTTGGCCTGGTGGTCGAGTCCGGCGAGCCCAGGGAGGTCCATCACTTCTGTCTCCTGCTGGGCTACGGGGCGACGGCGATCAATCCTTATATGGTCTACGAGAGTCTCGGGGATATGATTCGTCAGGGGATGCTGACCGACACGGCAGTAGACGACGCCCTGGTGAATTACAACAAGGCCGTGGTCAAGGGCGTGGTGAAGGTGATGTCGAAGATGGGCATCTCCTCGATCAAGTCGTACGTGGGCGCTCAGATCTTCGAGGCGGTGGGCATCAAGCAGGAAGTGATCGACCGCTACTTCACCTGGACGGACTCGCGAGTTGAGGGGATAGGTCTGGACGTCATCGCTCGCGAGGCGCTCATGCGCCACGAGCAGGCGTATCCGCTCATCGATGTGGATGGCCAGGCCCTCGATGTAGGCGGTGAGTACCAGTGGAGGAAGGACGGAGAACACCACCTCTTCAATCCGCGGACGGTTCACAAGCTCCAGAAGGCGGCCCGCGCCAACGATTACCAGGTCTACGAGGAGTACGCCGAGCTCATCAACGACCAGTCCGAGAAGATGGCCACCCTCCGCGGCCTCCTGGAGTTCGTTTTTCCGGAAGAGGGCGTCCCCCTGGAGGAAGTGGAGACCGAAGAGGAGATCACCAGGCGCTTCAAGAGTGGGGCGATGTCGTACGGTTCCATCAGCCAGGAGGCGCACGAGAATCTCGCCATCGCCATGAACCGGATCGGCGGGAAGAGCAATACCGGTGAAGGGGGCGAGGATCCGGCGCGTTACACTCTCGACGCCAACGGGGATTCGCGCAACAGCGCCATCAAGCAGGTGGCTTCGGGCCGTTTCGGGGTGACCAGCTACTACCTGGTCAACGCCCAGGAGCTGCAGATCAAGATGGCCCAGGGAGCCAAGCCCGGGGAGGGGGGAGAGCTACCGGGGGCGAAGGTGTATCCATGGATCGCCGAAGTGCGGCGGTCGACCCCCGGTGTCGGCCTGATCTCGCCGCCGCCTCACCACGACATCTACTCTATCGAGGACTTGGCCGAGCTCATCCACGACCTCAAGAATTCCAACCGCGATGCCCGCATCAACGTCAAGCTGGTATCGGAGGTGGGTGTGGGTACGATCGCCGCGGGCGTGGCCAAGGGGAAAGCGGATGTCGTGCTGATCAGCGGTCACGACGGGGGCACGGGGGCGTCGCCGCAGACCAGCATCAAACACGCCGGGTTGCCGTGGGAGCTCGGGCTGGCCGACACTCACCAGACTCTCGTGCTCAACAATCTGCGCAGTCGCATCGTGGTGGAAACCGACGGCCAGCTGAAGACCGGGCGCGATGTTGTGGTAGCGGCGCTGCTGGGCGCGGAGGAGTTCGGATTCGCCACCACGGCACTGGTCGCCATGGGATGCATCATGATGCGGGTCTGCCACCTCGACACCTGTCCTGTAGGCGTGGCGACGCAGAACCCGAAACTGCGCGAGAAGTTTACCGGCAAGCCCGAGCATGTGGTCAGCTTCCTCAGCTTCATCGCTCGCGACATGCGCCAGATCATGGCGCGATTGGGATTTCGCACGGTGAACGAGATGGTGGGCCGCACCGACATGCTGAAACAACGGCAGACCGATCACTGGAAAGCGAAGGGCATCGACCTGTCCCGTCTACTTTACCGGCCCGACGTCGGGCCGGAAGTCGGGCGTTACTGCCAGCAGCCGCAAGACCACGGCGTCGACAGTTCCCTGGACGTGCAGTCGCTGCTGCCGGCGTGCAAGCCGGCTATCGAGATGGGAGAGCGGGTGAGAGCGGAGTTCGATATTCAGAACACCAACCGGGTTGTGGGCACGGTGGTTGGCAGCGAGGTTACCAGGCGGCATGGGCCGAAGGGGTTGCCGGACGACACCATCCACCTGAAATTCCGCGGATCGGCGGGGCAGAGCTTTGGCGCCTTTGTTCCTCCCGGCATGACGCTGGAGCTCAGCGGCGATGCCAACGACTATTTCGGCAAGGGATTGTCCGGCGGCAGGTTGGTCCTGTACCCGCCGTCGGGGTCTGTTTTTTCCGCGCAGCAGGAGATCATCGTCGGCAACGTCGCGTTCTACGGCGCCACCAGCGGCGAGGCTTTTATCAGCGGCATGGCGGGCGAGCGGTTCTGCGTCCGCAACAGCGGCGTCAACGCAGTCATTGAAGCGGTGGGAGATCACGGCTGCGAGTACATGACCGGTGGGCGAGTCGTCGTCCTCGGCCATACGGGCAGGAATTTCGCTGCGGGTATGTCCGGCGGCATCGCCTATGTGCTGGATGAGAGCGGGGAGTTTGCCGATGACTGCAACCAGGAGTCGTGCGCGCTGCAGCGCCTGGAGGAGGAGGAGGAGATCGCCCAGGTGCGGGAGCTGGTCGAGCGCCACGTCGCCTATACCGACAGCGCTCTGGCGCGGCGAGTGCTCGATGCGTGGGAGCAGATGCTGCCGCAGTTCGTCAAGGTGATGCCGCGGGATTATCAGCGCATGCTGGAGGCGACAGCGCGGGCGCGGGCAGAGGGGCTGGAGGGAGAGGAGGCGGTGATGGCGGCGTTTGAAGCTAATAAGAATGCTGTGGAGCGGGTCGCCGGGGGGTGAATCCGCGCCGGCGACATGCCAGCCCCCAGCTGACCAACTGATAAAGCGCCGGGGACCGCACCATCGTTGGGAAGTACCGAAAAGAAAAAAATAAAAGCAAAAGACAAGAGCGAAGAACGGAACTTTAGCGGGATGAGATAGCTGTGGGTAAGCCTACTGGGTTCATGGAAGTTGACAGGGAGTTGCCGGCGGATCGGGATCCGGGGGAGAGGGTTGGGGATTGGGAGGAGTTTCATTTGCATCTAGGGGAGGGGGAGCTCAGGGAGCAGGGGGGGCGGTGCATGGATTGTGGGATTCCGTTCTGCCATATGGGGATCAATCTGCCGGAGAATTCTCCGTTGGCGGCCGGGTGTCCGATCAACAATCTGATTCCTGAGTGGAACGACCTGGTTTATCGGGGGTTGTGGAGGGAGGCGCTCGAGCGGCTGCACAAGACCAATAATTTTCCGGAGTTCACCGGACGTGTCTGTCCGGCGCCGTGCGAGGGGTCGTGTGTGCTGGGTATCAACGAGCCTCCGGTGACGATCAAGAATATGGAGGTCTCGATCGTCGACCGCGGGTGGGATGAGGGGTGGATCGTGCCGGAGCCGCCGGAGAAGCGGACCGGTAAGAGTGTGGCGGTGGTCGGTTCGGGCCCGTCGGGGCTTTGCTGCGCCGCGCAGCTGAATCGGGCTGGGCACCGGGTGACGGTGTACGAGCGCTCCGATCGGCTGGGCGGTTTGTTGATGTATGGGATTCCGAATATGAAGCTCGACAAGCGTCTGGTGCGGCGGCGTATCGATCAGATGGCGGCCGAGGGGGTGAGGTTTGTCACCGAGACCGAGATCGGAAAGGATATGTCGGCGACGCAGTTGAGAGAGGATTTTGACGCCGTCGTCCTCTGTATCGGCGCTCTCAATGCCAGGGACCTGCCGGTCGAAGGGCGGGAGCTGAAAGGCGTCTACCAGGCCATCGACTTTCTTCACGCCAATACCAAGAGCTTGCTCGATTCAGAATTGGCCGATGGTAAGTTCATTTCGGCCAAGGACAAGAATGTTGTCGTTCTCGGCGGCGCCGATACCGGCACCGACTGTGTGGCGACCTCCCTCCGGCACGGCTGCAAGAGTCTATTTCAGTTCGACATCATTCCGCCGGCCCCCGACCAGCGTGCCGACAACAATCCGTGGCCCGAGTGGCCGAAGGTCTACAGGCTCGACTACGGTCACGAAGAGGCGGCCGCTCGTTTCGGGCGCGACCCGCGCGAGTGGCTGATCAGCACCATGCGCTTTGTCGGCAACGACGACGGGCAGTTGTGCGGACTGCAGACGATGGAGGTGGAGTGGGTGAAGGGGGAGGACGGCCGGCCCTTCCGGGAGGTCCCAGGGTCGGAGAAGGAGTGGCCGGTCGACCTGGTCTTTCTGGCGATGGGGTGGCTGGGGCCGGAGGACATGGTGCTTCAACAACTGGGCATCGAGCGCGACGCCCGATCGAACGCCAAGGCGGAAGCCGACGACTACCGGACGAACGTCGACGGTGTATTTGCCGCGGGTGATGTTCGGCGCGGTATGAGTCTGGTGGTGTGGGCGTTTAAGGAAGGGCGCGGCGCGGCTAGAGAGTGCGACCGCTATCTCATGGGGACGACCAACTTGCCTTAGCAGGACCGATCGCTTGGCGGCCCGGCCCGCCGAGACTGTCGCTCATACCCGGAAGACGACATGGTCGCCGTAGACGGTGAGTGAGCGGTGATGGGCAACTCCCCTGAATTCATAGGCGACACCCGGCTCCAGACCGTCTACACGAGTGCTGAATTCACCTGTCGAGCGTCGCGGCTCGCGCTCGGTCTGCTGCCACTGATCGGAGGGATCGGTCAGCAGCTTTCGGACCCGGTACTCGAAGCCGGTCTCGACGGTGTCCTCCTCTCCCATGTCGGCCAGACGAGCCTGAAGCAGGCAGGCGCCGGAAGCTGCATCCGGCGCGGCTTCTGCCGTCACCACCGTCGGCGGCACCACTCCAACCTGAGCGGCGGTGATCTTGAGGACTACGGGATTGGGCCAGCACCGGTTGTTGTATAGCCTCTGCATTCGGGCAGCAGCGATCTGCAGTCGATCTTCCTCCTGGCGCCAGCTGATCGCGGGCTCGTCGCCGACGGTCAGGTCGTCGGCCTGACCCAGGATCTGTACCGTGGTCTGCTCGGTGGCGCGTACCGATGACAGCGATATCTCCCGTCGCTCGCGCTGCGGCCAGGAGCCGCTGCCCGCCAGAAAGGCGTAGATCGCATCCGTCTCCTTTGCGGCGGTGAACCACACGTCGCCCTCGCGTGGGATTCGCCAGGGCCGCACACCGACGATCGACTCGCCGTTGACGAAGTGCCACAGGGCGATCTCGCGCAGCAGGGCCTGCTGTTCGATCGGCAACTCGCCGTCGGGCATGGGACCGACGTTGAGCAGCAGGTTCCCTCCCTTGGCCCTCGTTTCAATCAATAGCTCGATCAACTGCGTCCCCGATTTATAGTGTTCGTTGGTGGGCTTGTACTGCCAGCCTGTACCCATGGTGACACAGGCTTCCCAGGGCTCGGCCGACTGAACTCCGGGGATGTGCTGCTCCGGTGTCGGCATCGCCCCTCGGGTGACGACGATCTCGGGATCGATCTCCCAGCAGACCTCGCGCAGGCCGTCGGAGTGACCGTCGAAGAACACGATGTCGATTTTGCCGTAGTGGGTCAGCAACTCGCGCATTTGCGTCTGGTTGTGCGCCAGCAGGCCGTCGCACGCCTCGGGCTTCACCCCACGGTGAATGGCTTTGCCCTTCTGGTGCAAGAGCCAGAAGTCGTCGGGTGAGAAATACAGTCCGATGGCTATGTCCTGGCGACGGAAGGCCTCGATGACTTCGGCGGTGATGTCCCGCTGGAAGGGCGTGTGGGCGATGCTGAAATCGGTCGTCTCCGTGTGGAACATGCAGAAGCCGGAGTGGTGCTTGGTGGTAAACACGACGTAGCGGATCCCCGCGAGTCGGGCCAGCACCGCCCACTCCTCCGGATCGAATCTCTTGGGATTGAAGGTCGATGGCAGATCGTCGATGAAGCGGGTCAGATAGTCCGCCGAAGCGTCGGCCATCGAATGGCCGATGACGGACCCCAGCTGGCTGTCCATGCTCCAGTGGATGAACAGGCCGAAGCCGATGTCGTGGAACCACTGCAGCCGTTCGGGACTGTTCGTTAGGATGGGTGCCATGCCGGTGACCTTTAGCCTTGTCGAGCGCCGCGGTTCGGGCCGACGGCCGCGAATCGCATCGAGTGGTAGTGGGTGTTCAGCAGCGTCTTCTCAGGGCGACCCATTGGGCCCCTTTGTCGTGGCGTAGGAGGTCCATGCCTACTTCCCTCCTGAACGACGGCTCGAATCTGTTGAGGTGAACCGCCAAGTCGTTCGGGCCAAACCAGAGATACTGCGCCCCAAAGTCCACGACGATCGGTCGATCATCGACGCACCTCGGATAGAGGACGTTCTCGGGCTTGGCATCCTGTCTTGTCACACAGAGATGCCGTCCTGAGACAACCCGATCCTGTAAGAGAGAGTTGACCCCTCTCGCGACCAGTAGATACTGATCAGCTTCCTCCTCCGTAAGCATTCCGGCCATCTTCTTCAGGAAGGTGCCCGTCACCTCCTGGCTGTAACCGAACGCACCTTCGATATCCTCGGTCGCTAGCATTGCTTCGGCACCAACCCGCACGATTCCTTCCGGGAGACTCCGCTTCGTCGATGGCGTCCCAAGGGAGAGGTCCCAGTCCGCCCATGACAACGCATGGATACAGGCAAAGGTCTCGGCGACTTGCATGAAGTCGTCCATGCTGGTGGTATCAGGCCAAGGTGAGTCCGGTCCGTACTCACGCGGCTCATGGGTCGATGAATAGTCCCGTAGTAGAAGGTGAGAGCCGTTGGACCCGGAAAGCGCATTGAAACACTCGGGCACCATACCAACTGGCAGTTCGCGTGCAAAGTACTCATAGAACCTGGCTTCGGTGGTCTCTCTTGAGACCTTCAACAGGACGTCGGACGTGACTTCATCATTCACTCCTGGTCGCACGGTGAGGTAGATGAGATACGAGCATGGCATCGTCTGCTGCCTTCGAATCTCTACCTCAGAAATTTCAACTCCAAGTTGGGCGGAGAGCCACAGTGGAGTCGCCTCATTGACTCCTGATATCGGTTCTGGCACGGTTTTTCGGGCCCCCTCTCACTATGTCGTCGGGGCTGGCCTCAAGCTCATACCTTCGCGTTGTACGATTGGTACTCCTCCAGCATGTCCTGTTTGGACGTGAACGGCTTCACACGACACGCAGAGGCAGCTCCCAAGTAGCGCCCGGGCCGGGCTGATGGATGATCCAGAAGAAATCCCATGCGGGCGAGCCAAAGCCGCCCGCGACTGGGTTGACCGTAAAGCGCACCCTCTCGATCTTCGTCCTTGAAGACAACGCCAAAGACCATATCCTCCACTTCGCCAAAGAAAAACGGCCGGTCGAACCGGATGGTCTCTGTCATCATGCCACCTTCAAGCTGGGATACGCTCACCAGGCTCACCATCGAAGAGGATCTTCTTCTCGGTGTACTTGCTGTACTCTCGCCGGTTGATCTCCTCGTAGTTCAGTGGCCCACCCGTATCAGGCATGCCCTCGTTCTTGTTTGCCTGAATCTGAACGAGATCTTCCCGATGCTGGCTCCAGGCCTCTTCTTCAGTCATCGCATCCGAGCTAATATGGTCATCCGTCGCTGGCTTGCATCTGCGAGAAGCAGAAAGCTGGTGAATCCTCAGGACTTCGGCTGAGCGCAAGGTGTCATAGCCAGATGAACAGTGTCAAGGGGATGATGACGAGACCGTCGTGATTGACGTCGTCCATGGCCTCTCCGGACCACGGCATATCTCCAGTTTTAGGACAGCAAATGCTTCATTGCGTAACGCCGGGTTGAGCTGCGGCCAGACTCACCGCTTTGCATCGATCAACCTATCCAACCCGGCGAACCACCGCCAGGCCTTCTGCTCCAAGCAAAGGCCGTCTGAGATCGTCATCGTCGACGAGCAGGATCTTGCCGCGGGGATCCTGGGTCACGCGCGTGTCTCCCCAACCTCGCACGAGTCACTGCGATTTATTGACATCGTCTGAACAGGTCATCTCGGTCTATGACAGCCATAATATATGGAACAGCACCATGGCAAACCCTCAAGCGCCGGCTCTTCTCGCTAAGGCCCTCAGTCCAGACCCAGCAATCCCAGGCTGTCCCGGTGAATGACAGCTTTCAGCTTTTCTTCATCCAGACGGGGCATCCCGGTGCCATCCACCATCCGGTTCAGCTGGAGGAGGGCGTCGATGGAGGCATCGACGGTGGTGAAGGGGTAGTCGCTGCCGAACAGGAGCTTGTGCCAGACGCCGTACTCCTGGACCAGCATGAGACTGTGGTAGAGCTGGAAGGGGCGGTAGTGGAGAGCGCTGATGTCGGCGTAGACGTTGGGGTGTTTGCGGATGACGACGACGCATTCCCCTTCGTAGGGATGGCCCAGGTGGGCCATGACGATCCGTGCCTTCGGGTAGCGGCGAGCGACGACGTCGATGTGGCGGGGGAGGGTGCAGTCCAGCGGGGCCTGCGCCACGAAGGTGGTGCCGGTGTGGAGGAGGACGGGGAGGTCGTGCTCAACGGCGTAGCGCCACAGGGGATCGAGCCGATCTTCGCAGGGATAGAAGCCAGCGTACATCGGTAGCAGCTTGATGCCTCGCAGGCCGAGCTCCCGGTGGCCGTAGCGCAGCTCCTCCTCCCAGCCGTCCTGGGTGGGATCTACCGACAGAAAGCCGATGCAGCGGTCGCTGTGCGCGGCGGCGTACTGGGCGACATAATGATCGTCCACCCACAGGCCACTCAAACGCGCCTTGCCGCCGAAGACGACGGTGCGATCGCAAGCGCGGGCAGCGGCGCTGTAGGCCTGGTAGGTGACGGTGAGATCGAGGTCGCCTCCGCCCTTGGCGGTGCGGGCCTGCTCGCGAAAGTCGTCGGTGAAGTGATCGGGGTACTGCCAGGTGTGGCTGTGTATATCGACAATCACGGTAGTCGGCCTCCTGTGGGCTCGGCGAGATCGTATGGGGAAGGCCGCGGCAAGGTGTCGAGCAGCGCTGCCCGCAGTTGAGGAAAGAGCAGGGCAGCTTTCTCCGGAGTGATCGTACAGACCATGTCGGCCGCTCGGTGGCGCAGGAGAACGCCTCCCCTTTCGCTGTCCAGGCCACCCACCTCCAGCACGTCCACCACGCCCTCCTCGTCGATCAGCTCGACCGTCGGTCCGCTGGCGACAAAGCCATAGTTGGCGTCGGGGTCAAAGAGGCGCTGGTATTGCAGTCTGCGAAGAAAGGAGGTGTAGGCAAAGACATTGGTGGTCATGCAGGTGTCCACTGCCCCGGTCACCCCAGCCAGCCAGCGGTAGTCGATCTGACCCAGCCGCGGGGGGAAAGATCCCGCGCTGGTGTCGGGGGGCACCTCGATTCGCCACAGGGAGCGGGCTACGCCAGATTCGTCGGTGTTGAAGTTGATCTTGACGAGTTGCTTGCGGGTGAGATTGCGGGGCAGCACGTGGGGGTCTATAAGCGGCGCCACACCTCTTGCTCCCACCAGGGCGTGCATGGGGTTGGCGTGAAGATGGATGACTGTGTCTTCGCCGGCGCGTCGGACGTAGGCCTCGGAAGAGCGCGGGCCCGGCGCCCCCCGGCCGAGCCACACATCCAGGAGTAGCTCACCCGAGCTGTCGCGCAACTCGACCCGCAGGGCGGTATCGGAGGTAAGGCCGTAGTGGTCGAAGTCGCCGCTGTCGGTGCTGACGATCGTGCCCGCGCTTTGCAGGAAACCGCGCAGGAGTAGCGCGATGCGATCGCTGAGCACGTGGGCACCGAAGTAGCCCGGGTAGCGCCATCCCCTTCCTTGCAGCTCATAGATCCAGGCCTGCGAGCTTTGCCGCGGTCGAATGGAGACGACGCGCACGCGCTCGGGTACGACTTCCGCCTTCGGATCGGTGAGGGGGCGCAGCGCGCTGGTCGCCAGGCGTTCACTCTCGGCGACGGCGCGGAGCCGGTTGTCGGCCGTGACGAGGAGGACCACCAGCAGACCTAGACCCAGGATCAGGCGGTTCACGAGCGGTCCCCTGCGGCAGACCCGGTGATCGCCATCGGGCGCCTTCCCCGTCGGCGTCGATGGCGGGCAAGTCCGTAGGCGATCATGGCCATGGGACCGGCGCCCACGGCGAATAGGCGCCACCAGGTCTTTGACGTGCTGTCGACAAAGGCGAATCCCCGCGGCGGGCGATGACGCGCCTGAAGCCGCGCCATTTCGGGCCCATGCGTGGCCAGGGCGACGGCGTTGAGGAGGAGCTGGGCGTGCTGGAAACCGGGGGTGTGCAGGCGATGGTTCTTGAACATCTCCGAACTGCCCAGGAGAAGAAGCGATCCCTCGCTGTTGTCAGCCGCTGAGCGTGACTCCGATCGCGGCAAGGCAACCAGCTGTTTGCGGCCCTCCTCGTTTTCCGCAAATCCGGCGGCGGGAAACGGCCCGGAGATCGATACGGCCAGGGGTTGCCGGCCCGTCAGATAGTCGTGGGGAGCGAGGACTTCGGGCGGCAGCCAGCCGCCCTTCCACGGATAGGCCCAGGCCCGGTCCGAGGTCGTGATGAGGACGTCGGTGCGGAAGCCGCCAGCGGCCAGGAGACTCGAGTCGAGCGCGAAGCGGTTGCCCCAGATAAAGAGGAGATCTCCCAGGTTGGCCGTTACCGGCGAATCGGGCGCGTAGTGAGCGCCGACGGAGCGGATGAGAAAAGGAAGGGCGACTTCCTGGGGGTTGTACTCCCGCACGGCGGTGCGGTTTACCTGGGTGTCGAGTGTCAGGCGATGGCGGGTGCGATCCATAAGGACCTCCCGAACCTGCTCTACCCCGACCAGCCGCAGGTAGCGATCCAGATCCTGAAACTGCGGCTGGGGCCAATACACCGTCTTGAATCCGGTGCCGCGGTACTGGCGCTGCTGGATGTTGAAGTGCTGCATGGCGACGACCGTTTGCCCGCCTCGTGAGAGGAATGCGCTGACCAGCTCGATTACCGGCCCGGAGTCCCGTCTGGGTTGCAGCCACAGTACGGCGTCGGAGTCGGTGGCCAGCGCCGGGTAGCGTGGATTGACGTGATGAAGTCGATAGCCGTAGTCGGTCAGCAGCTCCTTGAGAAGGCTGTACACGTCGACCCCACCGGGGGCGCTCAGGCCTTTCTTCTGATAGTCTTCCAGAGCCTCGGCGGGAGACAACCTCGGCAGATCGGAGACGACCGAGATCATGGGTGCTTTGCCGCTGTCGAGTCGCCTGATCGCGGCCGCGATCAGAAAATCGAGGTGCTCGAGCGTACTGGCATCCAGCCTGGGTACGACAGTGGCGCGATCTCCCTTCTTCAGCTGGAGAGCGCTCCAGACCTGAAAGGCGACGAGGGTGTCACGCTGGACGCGCTCCACTTCGAAAGGCCCTGCACCGTCGGCATGCAGAGCTTCCAGCTGCGGTCGAGTGAGCGTTGCCGGCCTTACTACGTTCAGCGCAATGCCGGCGCGGTCGAAGAGGGAGATGATCCGGGTCTCGACACCTTTGAGGGCGGTCGGCATGGCCGCGCGCGGCGAAATGACGAGGTCGCCGGTGAGAGTGTCGCGATTGCGTTCGAGCCGGAGAAGGGTTGTCGGATCCGGCGTGTTATTGCCGTCGGCGGTCAGGTCCGGGCCGATGCCTCGCAGGGCGCCGGCGAGTCCCGCCCCGAGGGAGACGACCAGCAGGAGCCCCACGGCGAGAGGTCGCAGGGCAGCACGGCCGCGCCGCGCGAGGAGAGCGCCCCAACGACTGCGTCCTTCACTGCTTTGCCAGAGGCGCCGCGCTGGGACCAGCAGCAGCAGCAAGGGGAACAGAAACACGACGAAGCCGCGCCAGAACACGCGCGACGCATCCGTCATCGGCGGCAGGGACTCGGCCTGCGGGCGCACAACGCGGGTGCGGACCAGACGCTGCGGGTCGGCAAAGGTGCGCACCAGATCCTTGATGACCACGGCGTGGCCGTACCCGGCGCGGGTGATGATGCCGTCGCGGAACGGGCTGGCCGAGGCCGCCACCAGTATCTGCCCGGACCAGAGGTCATCGGGGGTGAGCAGGACCATCAAGTTCTGCTTGGGAACGGTGAGGGGGGAATCGGCGGAGAGGTCGTCGTTGTCGAAATACCCTTCGGGCAGCGCCCGTACCCAGGCGTGCTCGGTGGTGGTGGCCACGACGTCGGCGCGAAAACCGGCGGCACTCACCTTCTGAGGGTCGATCTCCAGGGCACTGGCGGCGACGAAGCTCAACCCCCCGCGGGCGGGGGAACGGAAATTGCGAAAGTCTCTGAAGGCGGGCAGATTGCGCAGGTGGAAGGGCGCGTCGACCTCGATCGGTCCCTTGTCGCCAAAGGCAATCGACAGAGCTCCGGCATTGCGGTCCATGAGCAGATCGGGCAGAGGGCGCAGACCGAAGGGGCGCAGCAGCTGCTCCCACGCCGGCGGCGAGCGGTGAACTCGATAGCGAATGCTGGTGGCTGAGGCGTCCGAGCCAGAGCCGTCGCCGTCGAACAGATACTCCACGGTGTAAGCGCTGCCGGCCAGAATCACCGAGCGGCCGGACGCGATATAGCGTCGCAGCTGGCGCAGGTGGGCAGCGGTGACGCGCCCTGGCTCCAGCCAGAAGAAGATATCGGTATCCAGCGGCAGATGCGGCCGGGGGACGTCCATATTCACGTACACGACCGGACCGTTCTGGCTCAGTATTTGCGGAAAGACCTCGTATCCCGCTGGCGCCGCCACCGCAAAGCTCGGTTGCACGGGTCGGGTCAGCGAGCGCAGGTGCTGCAGGATGAGCTGCTCGAGGTGGGGCAGATGGGTCGTCTCGATGCCCTGTATGAGGATGTCGGGATGCCCCTGGTAGGCCAGCACCAGCGATGACCAGATCTTCTTCTCGTCGTGTTCATCGCGAAGCACGCGGCGGACGCTGACAGGTGACACTTTCCGCCGCGCCGCATAGGCAGCGCCGACGTCGCCGCTGACCTGCGGATCGATGACGCGGTAGTCGACGCGGTCCGGCGCCAGACGGCGCAGCACCTCCAGGAGGCTCCGCACCTGTGTTTCCACCCCCTTGAAGTGAGAGGGCATGTCATGACGCGAAGAGACCAGGTAGGTGATGGCCAGGTTGCGTTCGAGCTCGTCGGCAAAGAAACGACGGGTTTCCGCCGACAGGGAGGTAGTCGAATGACCTGCAAGGTCCAACTCCCCCCCTTCCAGCCCGAGCCCGACGAGCCGGCCGCAGTACACCACGGCGGTCAGGAGCAGCACGAAGGCGGCGATAGTCTGTAGCAGGAAGCGGGATTTCACGTCAGCATCCGTCTTGTCAGAAGCGGTTGCGTCGCAAGGTGACCTCGTTCATCCACACGAAGAACCCGATCATGAGCAGGAAGTAGAGGGCGCTTCCCAGTCCGAGGACGCCTCGCGTGAAGGACTCGTAATGCGGCATCACCGACAGGGACTCGAACAACCAGGTGCCCAGCTGCCACCCCGGGGAGAGTCCGTCCAGCACAGCGACCACCTTTTCGTGACCGCTGACAACGAAGGCAAAGCCCATGAGGGTGGCGAGCACGAAGGCGACGATCTGGTTGTGCGTCAGCCCCGAGAGGAAGAGACCGAAGGAGAGGAAGAAGGCGCCGAGAAAAAGGGCTCCCAGGTAGGAGGAGAAGATGAGTCCCAGGTCAGGGCTGCCCAGCCATACCAGCATGATGACGATCGGCGTCGTGCCCGCGAGAATAAGGAGGTAGAAGAGGAGGGCGGCGGCGTATTTACCGAGGACGACCTGGAGGGAGCGGAGGGGAAGGGTCATGAGCAATTCGAACGTGTGCTGAGCGTGCTCCTCGGCCCAGGTGCGCATGGTCATGGCCGGGACGAAGGGGATGAGCAGGAAGGGGAGCAGGTCAAAATAGGCCGACATGTCCACGATCGAGTCGAGAAAGAAGGAGTTCATGAAAGTGGTGGAAGACAGCACCAGAAAGACGGAGGCGTAGATGTAGGCGATGGGGGAGTCGAAGTAGGCGCCCATTTCGCGTTTGACCACTACCCAGATACCGGAGGCAAACCCGGCGACGACGGCGGGCCGGCCCGTCGAACTGTCTGAACGCTGCACCTTCGGTGTTTTCGGCTCAGGCATGGGAGCGATCCAGGGAAGGAGAAGCGGAGGCGCGCACGAGGTGGGCGAAGGTCGCCTCGAGTGAGTCCCCGGGTAGCCCCGCCGCTGTTGCCAGCTCGTCGACGCGACCGTCGCCCAGAAGGCGGCCCAGATGGATGATGAGGACGCGGTCGCTGATCGCCTCCACGTCGGCGGTAATATGGGTGCTGAAGAGAATGGCGCGTCCTGGCCGCAGTTTCTGCAACAGCTCGCGGAAGGCGATGACTTGCAGGGGGTCGAAGCCGTGAGTGGGCTCGTCGAGCAGGAGGATGGGCGGGTCGTGAATGAGCGCCGAGGCCAGCCCGACGCGCTGGCGGAATCCGGTCGAGCACTGATCGATTCTCATGGCCAGGACGACGCCGACGCCACACAGATCGACGGTCTGGTCGAAGGCTCGATCCAGATCGGCGCCGCGCAATCCCCGGGCTCGACCGATAAAGCGGAGGAACTCATCGACGCGCATGTCCTGGTACAGCGGCGTGTCCCCGGCCAGATAGCCGATCCGCCGCCGCACCTCCAGCGACTCGGTGACCGCGTCGAAGCCAGCCACCGCGATCGTTCCCGACGAGGGATAGAGGTAGGTGGACAGCATCTTCAGCATGGTGCTCTTGCCGGCCCCGTTTGGGCCGACGAAACCGACGATTTCGCCGGCGGCTATTTTAAAGCTGACGTCGTCTACGGCCACGAGCGAGCCGTAGGTTTTGGTGACTGATTCTACTGTGATCATCAAGTCCCGATAGTGCTGGTGGTGGGGTGGAGTCTCAAGTGTGGTTTGTTTCCGTGGGGCAGGACGCCCTTCTCAAGCGTGGGCATGCGTTCTCTTCACCGCGCATAAGCAGATAAAGGGAAATTTGCGGTAATGGGTCAAGCAGGGCGAATTCTGGCCGTCGGTTTGGGCTTGCCGCTAGCGGCAAGCCTGTCCCCCTGTCTTCGGTCAACTTCCCGCGGCGCCATCGACGGTGATCGAAGAACCGCTGATCATGGAAGCGTCGTCCGAGGCAGCGAAGAGGAAGGTCCTGGCGATGTCCTCCGGGGTGCACAGCCGTCCAAGCGGCGTCGCCCGGCGGCGGGCCTCGTAGTTGTCGGGATTGTCGATGCTGGTGGCCCAGTCGTTGGGGCTGTGCTCGGCATTGGCGCGAATGAAGTCGGTATCGACGTGCCCGGGGTTGATCAGGACACAGCGAATATGGTCGGCGGCATAGGACAGGGCGGTGGTGCGGGTGAGCGCTACCAGACCCAGCTTGCTGACGCCATACGCGGGGCTGCCCGCTCCCTGGCGAATCGAGGCCAGGGAGCCGACGTGGAGAATGACGCCAGCGCCGGCGCGCTTCATGGCGGGCACGACGGCCTTGGTGGCGAGAAAGTTAGCGGTCAGATTGGCGTCGAGGACGTGAGTCCACATCTCCTCCGTCATCTCGTCGAAGGAGACGCGGTAGTTGGCCCCGGCCAGACAGCAGAGGGTGTCTAGGCGGCCGAACTCGCGCTCCGTTTCGGCGACGGCGAGCCGCCAGTTTTCTGAGTTGCGCACGTCGAGTCGAATGCTGTGGGCGCGGCCGTCGCTGGTGCGGATCTCCTCAGCGACGGCTTCGGCGCGTTCGAGCTTGAGGTCGGCGACACACACCGCTGCGCCCTCAGCGGCGAAGAGGCGGGCCGTGGCGCTGCCCATGGAACCGGCGCCTCCACTGATGAGGGCGACGCGGTCTTTGAGTCGGTTGGCGGTCACTGTGCAATCAGCCCCGTGAAAGGCGGCAGGACAGAGGGCGGTGTAGGGCTGGTGGACATGCTGTTGTCTAGTGTGATTTGATGGTGGACGGGCAGATGGCTCGCGCGGGCCCTCGCGTGGGCCCTCGCGTGGGCCGGTGCCGCGCAGAATACGCGTCGAACCTACCAACCTGGCGGATGCAAGTCAATAATGCTGGCGGCGAATGAGACGATGACCGCTGATCTGCAAGACTGGTCCAGCCGCGGCACCGGGTCGTCTCATGTCGCTGGTCCAGCAGCCGGTTGATAGAGTCCGGATCAGAGCCAGGCCAGCCCCGGACTGGAGCCATCGTCACTCAGCCATCGTCACTTCATGGGAATCGCCCAGATCATCAGCTCGGTCGAGTTCTGCCACGTCATCCCGTCGTCGATTCTCAGCACGGTCGTCCAGTCGTTTTCGGCACTGGGCTGCTCCTTCACCTGATAGAGGCCGCCTCCCTCGACGGTCTCTACCGCGATCCGCCACTCAGCTGCATGCGGAAACGGTGAAGCGGTCGGCGGCAGCGGTGAGATAGCCGGATGCCACCCGCCGCCACTCGATGAACCGGGGCAAGTTCCATTTCCCCAGGCTGGCCAGGTTCTGCCGGGCTCCCTCATTTTCACGCACCCAGGCGCCGGTCAGAGGCATTCGGTCCCACTCAATGACGCGCGCGTCCCAGGCGGCGAGTCCGGCCGGGTACAGCCGTTCGCCCCAAGTCAGCTGGCGATCGTCCACCTGCCATCGCCTGAGTCCCATCTCCAGGGCGAGCGCGACCATGCTGTCGGTCAGCGCCTCGAGCGAAGGGGGCGCACTCGACTGTTCGACGACAATCACCGGGCAGTTCTGCCAGTTTCTTCCCGGGAAGGCCGCCCACCAGTCGCCGTCGCTTGGTGTCCAGCCAGTGGTGTCGGTGGAGACGGTGTGGATCTCTATCTGTGCTTCCCGGTCGCGGTAACCGGTCACCGGCATCCAGTTGTCCTCGCCGAAGCCGATCAGCGGAATGCGTCCGCTGGCCAACCATCCTTGTATTGTCTTGAGCGCCTCACGCCGGCGGTCTCCGGCTCGAATGTCGTAGCGCATACCGAGCCAGTCGAGGAAGCGGCCGGGCTCCGGGGTGAAGCGAGGGAGTCGTTCGCCCCATCCAGTATAGGCCATCTGGAAGGGAGCGGCGCTCATGGCGGCGAGGGTCAGCGAATCCAGGAAGGTCAGCTCGATCCCCGCCACCTCCGCGGCCACGCCCACCAGATAGGCCGTCGAGGGCGTGGCAACTCCCGCTACGAGCAGGGAGTCGGGCGCGACTCTGGCGGCTTCGAGCGGATCTCTCGCCTCCAGATTGCTGGCGAAGTACGGCGAAAACCAGTCCTCGCGGATGTGGTCGGCTTCTACAACCCGGGAGATCTGGTCGCCGGACCCGGAGCGGCGCACGAAGTAGCGCACGCCGGGATAGCGG
>Ga0066376_10000711_pt1 | contig 31364 bp, 16 predicted proteins | sample Knorr_S15_td_Bot_FD_77009 | JGI IMG/M metagenome (GOLD analysis project Ga0066376, IMG submission 77009) | Marine microbial communities from Southern Atlantic Ocean transect - Knorr_S15_td_Bottom_ad_5009_LV_A | ecosystem: Environmental > Aquatic > Marine > Oceanic | place: Southern Atlantic... | reverse complement strand
TGCGGATTCCACTCACAGGCGTGAACATGTGTGGCGCCGGCTCCGATTAACAGCGGTAAGGTGTAGTAACCAATTCCAGCATATAAATCAAGAATAGTCTCACCCTTACAATCTAAGTTGTACATCCTCCCTCTTTCAGTGACATTTCCTCTGCTCCACATACAATGAGTGAATGAGTAACCGTAGTCAATATCGTGTTCCCTGCGCACTACCCAATCATCATCGCCGAATAGCAATTCCACCCCGCTTTCTCTGCGCTCGCCAACCACCTCGCCTTGACGGGCCAGTCTGCTCGCCCGAAGCGAGGTTGCTACCGCTTGCCATAGGTTGTCAACGTCTGCATTTTTCGGTAGGGAGGTGAAAGCGTTGGCTGGCAGCAAAACAACATCAGAAAATTTCTCCCAACGTTTTGGAATGCCAGCCAAAACTTGTTGTTTTTCACCTTCAGCGAGTTCGTTGTCCTCCGCCCATGACTCAACAGCATCTCTCAGCAAATGATGCGGGTTACTAATGGGCGGCATGATGAATCGTCCAAACGCTACCAAATTAAACTAGCAGCGGAGAGAAGTTCACTAATCGTCGCGCACGAGGGCGGGGAGAGGAATACCATGTCTCGTTATCCTAGCCTCGTCATTTCCCTATCTTTTCTGCTTATTTTAACCCCTATTGCCTCAATCAGCGTCTATGCGGACCCCGGCTCTCCTGAGGTGCAAAACAACACCTGTTCAACTTGGAATAGCACCTCAGGAATTTGTGATGACTACAATTTCGCAGATGATGCAACGCCAAGCCAAGAATGGATAGAAGGCAATTATCACATCAGCATGGCGAATACCACAGTAATGCAACTAACATTGGAGTGGGCGGTGCACGAAGTCAATAGATCAAGCATCAAACTTGAAGACCTACCATTAGGCAATTCCTCCGACGCAGCGCTTGACGGAATTCCAGCCGATTACGTGCGAAATTACCTCGACCACTTGACTCCATGGGGGATTACCGTGCGCGAAGCGCTGCGGGTTGAGGTAACAGATACCGTAACCGGCCTGATAAACAACGGATTTGGCCAAACTTCCAACGCACAAACCGCTTATACAAACTCAATCAATCTTGGTGGCACACAGGTGCAGTGTACCTCCGACCCGGATGAAGATAGTGCAGACGAAGTGGCAGGACTACCCAACGATGCCTACAATCCTCCGATATGCTTGCGCACGACCTTAGACGTGGTGATTGACCCAGAGCAAATTGGGATGGGTGATGCGGATTTTGATATTGAGAGGGCGTATCAGGGCTTGTTGACGATGGGTGCTACGGTTAGGACCGACATGAATTTGACAGCATTACCTGGTCATTTTTCAATTTTTCAATTCATGCCGCCGAATTATGCTACAATCGCGGATATCGGCGCATCTGGTCAGACCATCACCGAGAATACAGGAGGATTTGATTACGATTATGGAAGTTGGACTCTTGACCATTTAGCTGCAGCAAACGGCGCGGATTGGCTGAATCTATCCACTTCAGTCACTATGGCAAGACGCGCAACCATCACTCAGGCAGTAGACTTGGATTTGGAAAATGACCTCGGAATTTCGTTAGAAGTGAATATTGACGCGACCGATGAGTTAGCGACGACAATGACGATGACCCTATCCATCCATCACCTCGCCGCGGATTCTCTTTCAGATTGGGGTTGGACCTTCGTGGATGAGCGGGTCAACATACCGTGGGTGACTGCTGACGGTTTACGTCTCGCTCATCATACTGGACTTGCAAATCTTAGTGAGTTCGCGGACCTTATACCGGTTGATGCCGCGAACGAAGTCTTAGCAAATAATTCCCCAACAAATGTCACTATTTCCGAATTCACCTTCCTTCCAGCAGACGAATCTGGTGGATTGGACTTCCAACATATTCCCGGAATAACTTGTGGAGAAAGCATCGCAAGCCCGTGGTGCATACAAGGCTCGTCAGCGATGAACGGCACTTGGCCGATTTATTTGGGAGCATCAACCGATGTATTTGAGTTGAATATCATCGAATTAGCGGAAAAACTAGCAGACGATGCCGACATAGATACGCAAGGATTCAATATTTCATTACTCACCGATACGGACATTCATTCATTGCTCAATGCAGTAGCGGTTTCAGGCACGCTTGACACCAGCGTTCTCACTTCATGGATTTCCCAAGACCTACCTCTGGGCGAAGTCACAGTGAACATCATTTTGCCGACTTGGATTTCATCTACTGAAGGCGATTCAAGGGTAGTAACCATCCAGCATTTAACCGGTGTAAGTAGCAATGTGACTTTGGGTGTTACCGGGGCGCAACCTTACGATTGGAAGCACCCAATATGTTCGTCATTAGGTCCGTGCGCACAGAATAGCGAGGACAGAATTTGCTCAAGAGAAAGCCGGACCTGTATAGCGGTAAATGTCAATATTGACTTCACCGAACTTGAAATTCACGAGTGGGACAAATCCATTCAGTTGCGCGGAACATCCAGTGCTGAGGTGTTGATTTATCGGATTGCGGTGCCATCTTATGCGATAGCAGATATTGATGAGATTGAAATCGAGGCGATTCCATCCGATTTAATCCGAAGAATTCTTGACATCGGTGAGAGGATGGATGGAGGATTAGCAGGTGGAATTGATGATAATTTATCTGTTCCGTTATGGGGTACCGAGCACGCGTTTGAGATTTCTCGCAGCGGCCTAGATGGCTTTACTGACAGCCTGTTGGGTGCTGTTCAGCAGGAGTTGGATATCGCGATTGCGGATATAGAATCCGTAAATCAGGATGAGGTACCAGTTGATATTTCAATATCGTCGGTAACCCTTGATGCATGGGTAGACGGACTCGAATTATTTCCGGGCACGTTGATGGATGATAGGCGGCCGATTCGGATAATGATTGAAACCTCACAGATTGTCATTGATGTCGCATATACCGGCGAGGGTATGCCTAATTTGCAAGGCGGGGCGAATGCTGCTGGTAATGCCGCCTTCTCTTTTGCAGCCGCGATGCAGCCACAATCACCATTCGCGGCTGAAACCGGATTAACTGGAATCGAGATACCCGGAAAAGGAGAAGTCATTGAATTTGACATACCTGCTCCGGCTTCAGAATTTGATGGTGAGGTATTTTCCCCCACCGTTACAATTGTTGCCACTTTCCCGCGAGGCCTAGGCTTCTCACACTTTGACAGCAGTTTGGACAGGGCGACCCTCACCGAACAATCAGGGCGACAAACTTTGGTTTATCGGGTGCCGGTTTGTGAAGAATCCACGTTGGAAGAATGTGAAAGCCAAACCGACCACATTTCGTTCACAATGGTAGTCGGAGTGGATTATTTCATCGGCGAATTAGCACCGTACATTCTCGGCGCAGCTGCATTATTACTGCTATTGATCATGCTACGATTACGCAGACGACGCCGCAAAGCGGAAATGCTCCATTCCGCAAAAGACAAACAGAAAAATCTCCGTGTTTCAGAGGCAGACCTTGCTGGCGATTCAATGTATTCAGGCGATGATAGCCTGCCTGCAATGGCGGCATTTTCCGAAAATGACCTCGAATTATGGGACGACAAGGACAAGGCTGGATATGAGGACCTACTCGGATTCGAAGATGACCTCTGACGATTACCTTTGACCATGTTCTATGAGGTGACTCCCTAGTGGAGAGAATTCCAAATTCGTTCCGCCAAAGCGTTGCCAATTCCATTGACCGAGCGCAATTCACCAACTCCCGCATGTTCGATTCCGCGCCTGCCACCGAAGTGACGTAGAAGTGCTTGCAATTTCTTTGCTCCAAGTCCTTCCACCGCTTCCAATGGGTCCGCCATTCCCTTTCGTGCGCGACGTTTGCGGTGGAAATTGTTGACGAAGCGGTGGGCTTCATCGCGCGCGAAGACTAGAACACGACCGTGTCGGTCAAGGATGATGTCGTCCAAATCTGGTCTGTGGAGAGTTTCTTCCCGCTTGGCGAGAGCAGCGAGCGGAATCCGGTCACTAAGGCCGTGGCTCTCGATGAGTTTAGCAACTTGCGCAAGATGGACTTCTCCGCCATCAATCAGCAGTAAGTCGGGCCACTGTTGCTGTTTGAGTAACCAGCGTTCAACGACTTCGCACATCATTCGGACATCGTCTTTGGCGCCGCTTTTCACCGTATACGTACGATATTCCTTCTTGTCCGGTCGCCCACTACGGAGGGTGATGCAGGCTCCTACCTTGATTTCTCCTTGTAGTTGCGCCATGTCAAAGCAGACGATATGGTCCAACTGTTCTACAGCGAGTAAGGCGGCACCGTCGTCAGCAGCGCGTTGCTCAAGGCTGCCGCTCTCTTGTTTTTGATTGCGGGTTGCAAGGGCCTTTGCATTGGCGTCAGCCATTTGTCGCAGCGAGGCTAATTTGCCTCGCTGCGGCACACGAACCTCAACTTTGGAGCCACGACGCTCACCGAGCCACCGCTCCATCCAATCACCAAGTTGCGTCGGAACAAGCACTTTTTTCGGTGGCCGGCGACCCTCATAATGCTCAAACAAAACTCGGCTAACCGATTCAGCAATATCGCCTCGGTGCAGTAACGGATACTGCACTTGTCCCTGCACCATTCCCTGCTCAGCACTCAGCACCACAACGGTTCCCATCTCTCCGCTTTCCGCGAAGCCAATCGCATCACATTCTTGGTAAAATCGGCTATGAATAACCTGGTGACCAAGGGTTCTGCGCACGGAGACAATCAGGTCTCTAGAACGGGCGGCTTGCTCGTAAAGTAGGGCATCTGAATAACCATCCATTTCCTGCTGTAATACCTCAATGAGAGTCTCCCCATTGCCATCCAATACCCCGATGGCTGCATTTACACTTTCCGAATATCCACTAACATCAATGCACGGGGCAGAACACAATCCAATGTGCATTGCAAGACAACCCTGAGGCAGTAATTCCCGACAATCCCGGACCCCGAAATGGCGGCGAAGAAGTGTGATTACCCGTTTGGCAGCACCAGCATCTGGGAATGGGCCCCAAAGTTGTGCATTTTTCGGTGGGTGGCGGGTGTAGAGGATACGAGGAATTTCTTCGTCGGTAATTGCGATGAATGGATAGGATTTATCGTCTTTCAACAGCGAATTGAATCTTGGTTTATGCTCACGAATCAACTGTCTTTCCAACAGCAGTGCCTCTCCGGGGCTTGCGGTGACGATGCAGTCAACATTATCGGATTTTTTTGTTAAAGTTGGAATCATTACTCGGTCCGGCTCGTTAGCGAAGTAGGACCTAACCCTATCGCGCAAATTAGTTGCTTTCCCGACGTAAAGCACCTTGCCATCAGCCTGTTTGAACAGGTAAACTCCCGGCTCAGATGGCAGATGAAGGCGGCTTGCATTTACAGGCATCCGATTATCCCAGTCGCGCGGCAGCATTCAATCCTCTCCCTGAATAGGATGCTCAGGTCAGGTCAAGGCACTTTTAGGACGGCTTGACTGCGATGGGTGATGTTGCTGGAGGCGCAGGCCAGAATCGTGCGATTGCTCGCCCGATTCCCGCCGGAGTTGGAATCTGCTTGGGATGTGCCTCGCGAGTTGTCTTTTCCCGGTCTTGCCGAGTCGCTTGGAGTGGTTCGCTCTGCAATTCATCAGCCGTTGAAAGCAATTGAAGACGCAGGATTGGTATTTTCACGTCAAGCGCATGTAATCGGTGGCGGCCATCGTCGTCGCTTGGTAATGCATCTAACCGACAAAGGCCGGCGCATCGCACAAACTCTAGCAACAGCAAGTTCCGCCTCAACCGATTCTGGCTCGCTGGAAGATGCCTCACTGAAGGCGGTTCTGTCCGGCTCTGCAATGATTTCTGGCGGCGCACCAACGGCAGTGATTCTACATGGTAGAGAGGAGGACTTGCAATCGGTTTTCTCACTATTAGGCGAGCATGGATGCGCAACAATTTCAGGCATGCCCGGAATCGGTAAAACCGCACTACTCCGCGCCATCTGTGACCACCACTTGCACGAAGAAGGAGAGGTGAGATGGTGTACGCTTGATGCAACGATGGACGCCGCAACATTAGTCGCCAACTGGGTAGAATCTGAAGACCCACCCCGAGATTTGGATGCGATGGTTGCCACCCTCGCTACTCTATCGGACGGAATGTTGCTGGTCGTGGATGAGGTCTCCTCGGTCCACCCGCGCCATCAAGAGGCGATTTCTGCCCTACTCTCACGACTTACTCAAGCCGATGAAGGACCCAATTTTTTGATTGGAACCCGTGCGCCTCCCCCGTTTGATGCCGGCGATTATGAACATAGGTTGGAAGGAGTGGAAATAGCGGCTGGAGTCGGTATTTTGGGAGAGGTTTCTGCTGAAATTGATGCGGAATCTGTGGTGTCAGCCTTGGATGGACATCCGCTCGCGTTGCATCTTTGGTCGACAGATGATGAGGTGCCTGAAGCGAGCGGTGCGGTGCAGGAATTTGTTGAGAACACCGTTCTTTCACGCTTGTCTGATGCAGGACGAAGTGATTTGGATTCGCTGTCCTGCGAGCCGATTCCTGTGTCGATAAGTTCGTTGCCAGAGCAATTTGATCCGACCGAACTCGATGATGCTGCATTGTTGCGTTGGCCGCACGGTGATGTTGAGTCTCAGCATCTTGTTCGTAATGTTCGCCGTGCGGTTTGGGATGATGAACAACGAGTGAAATTGCACGGCGAAGCAGCTGCGCATTGGGCAACGATGGATGGTGCACAGGCGCGTTGGTTAACAGCCCATCATTTGGTGAAGGCCGATGATTTGAGCGTGACCTCACTAATCGAGGATAATTCGGAGGAATTGATGAGTTTAGGTTCAGCAGCGGTGACAGCGTTACTCGAAGATGTACTCAATTTCCTTCCCGATGCTATTGCATTGCGTCAAATGGCGGCGCGATTGGCTCTTGACCGTGGTGAGCCGGATTTTGCACAATCACATATTGGTAAACTTCCCGATGATCCTCAGAAGAATGCCCTTCTCGCTCGACTGCACCGGATGAATGGCGATATTGAGCAGGGTGACGCCGCTGATGAAGCCGCACTTGCTCAGGCGGATTCCAGTGAATCGGCAAGAATCCGCCTATCAAGAATAGCTGCAAAACTTGACGACCGATTGCCGAATAGTGATGATGGTGACCTCGGGCAGATTGAAGCATCTTTGGCAGAGGTCAGGCCCTCCGCCCTCGCCGCTGAGCATCGTCGGGCTGCGGTAGTATTGCTCGCAATTCTTCGCCATAGAATCTCATTGCTGCGCGGCGATGCTGAAACCTGTGCCGCCGTCTGTGATGACCTTGAGATGTTAGCCGGCGGCAGCGACCAAGCCGGTGGTAGTGACCCAATTATTGAGCGATTACGTCACCTCGCAGCGATATCTCTTGCCGAGCAGGATAGTCCAGCCCGACTGTCGGCAGAGAGTGACTTGCGTCGGCTTTTCGAGCGAACGATGGAGCCGGTTCAACGCGCTTCGCTCGGCCTTGCGCTTGTCAATGCTCAATCTCAAAGCAATCGGCCGGGTGCTGCTACTACTCTTGAAGCCCTATTTGACATCGTTTTGCCAGATGATGACCCCGCCGCGCGCCGTCTTGATGCCATGCGATGGTATTGGCGCGGCATCCTTGACGAAACGAGCAGAATGGCGGCGTGGATGGAAGCAAGTCACCGCTTGCGCGCGGCTGAATGCCCGAATGCCGCAGCAGAACTTACCACAAAATTGCACGCTTCTCTGCGCTAATCACAAATTAATTTGAGGACGGAGCCGGGTCTTCGTCATCTTGCGTTGACTCCTCAATATCGGCGAAAACATCGTATTCATCCTCCTTGAAATCATCACCGTCGTCATCTTCACCATCGCCGTCATCAGAATCATCTTCCTCAGATTCTTCCACATCGTCACTTTCATCATCGTCATTGTCTTCTTCGTGGATGACTCGTTGCATCTCATCTTCAGTCACAAGTCCGAGTAAATCCCGTCCTTTGCGCATCCAAATCCAGCCTTCGTCCACCCATGAGTACAATTGATTCAGTGTCTGGTCCGAAATGCCTGCCTCGCTGGCGATACGCTCGATGATTTTCTTCTCGCGCTTTTCGTAAACTCCGTCTGCCGCTGCGAGCAAAAGTGTATCACGTAGCGCTAGCAGCACCGATTCCTCACTCATCTCGCGAATAGCCAAAGCAATCGGTTTTGGCCGCTTCAATTCCAACCGCAAATCCTTCCGACTGAGCGGCGCAATCAGCGCGTTACCCATCCGTCCTTCAAACGTGGCCAACTCCTCAACGGTAATCTCTCCATCTGACGAGGCCATGTGAGCCAACAGCGAGGCGTAACCACGTCGGTCGGCCCGGTCCAAATGGTGTAGAGTGTCGGGCAGCATAGAGGCTGATGGTGTGGTTTAGAATTGAACCTTCCTCAACCTCAATGAGGTTAGAAGTTTCACAGTTCTGCGCCGATTAGGGTACGAGTATCTACGATTCCTTCGATGCCTCGGACCTGCTCAATAATGCAGTGGGTCAGGTCAACCTCGTTGTCTGCTTCAATCTTGACGAAGACATCGTATTCACCGAAGACAGTCCAACGGCCAGTGACCAAGTCAACATTGTCTAAGGCCTGTTTAACCTTGTTTTCGTAGCCGGGTTTGGTAGTAATTAAGATGAATCCAACAGCCATTTTATCACCTCAGTATTCAACGACGATTAGCGTCTCAGTTTCCTTGATTCCAGCAATTGTTCGCAACTCGCCCATCAGAATATGGGTCAATTCTTTGCCATCTTTTACCTGCACTCGTGCAACCAAATCATACTCCCCGTATAGGGCGTGAGTTTCGGTAATGCACTCCATTTCCGCCAGCGCAAGATAGACGTCTTTCTCCATCGCGGGCTCGGTCTTGAACAAGACAAATGCGGACGGTGGCAAGGTAATCTCCAAGCCGCTCGGCCAACAATCCGTTCATAACCTCTCCTGTCGGGCTCGTTTCCCTTAGAATTGTATCCAATGGCCGTTTTTTTTGTAAGAATTGGGCGAACCATACGCCGAAAGCATCCAATAGGGGCTTGCCGCGCTCGCATTGCATGGAGAATCGTCGCACGGGTGCAATCTTGCTTTTGGCAGCGATGCTCTTAGCCAGTCTATCTCCGCTGATGATGACGGCAGTTTCAACAGAATTGGTTGCGGATGATTCCGCCCCAACTAACTCCCGCTCCACCACCACATGGTCGGGAGTTAGAACCCAAGAAACCGACTATACAATCGCGGCTGGCGATACGCTGATTATTGCTGCGGGAACCACGGTTCAACTCGGAGTTGGTTCTCGCATTTACGTTGAAGGCGAACTTGACATCCAAGGAACCTCGTCATCACCGATTATCCTGACAACAACATTGGGTTCGGTGTCTCATGAAGGTATTCAGTTCAATGCAACTAGCCGGGGACGCGGCTCAACAATTCAGTATCTGGTCATCGACGAATCCGAATGGGGAATTACAATTTATGATAGCAATCCCTTGCTTGAAGATGTGACTATAAACAATGCAGACTACGTCGCAGTTGACCTTTTTAATTCAGCAAACCCAACCATCCGTCGGCTCACCGTGCAAGACGGCGGTCAAGATGTGCACGGTGGCAATCCGGGAACTTGGAGATACGGCATCGGCCTGTCTATTGGAGCAGGTAGTGCGCCGTTTGTGCAGGGTGCTACCTTTGACAACCTGATTTTGCGAGCAATCAATTTGTGGGGCAATTCTGGTGGGATGATTACTGATGTGAATATCACCAACATCACCGGAGCGACTTTGGAATGGCCAGCTGCGATTTGGGTTGAGGACTCAATCGCTTTATTCCAAGGAATCAATATTGGTCGGTCCGACAACGGCATCATCGTGCGACATATCACAGAAAATGGCACGACAAGACCCACATTTCGCGATACTATCATCGAGAACTCTCAATATCGCGGAGTATTTGTTGAGCAAAGTAACCACACGAATTGGAACTCACCGCTGAATGCAATATTCGAAGGATTGACAGTTCGTGGAACCGGCGGCGCCGGCGCAAAAACCCCCGGACTTGGGATGTTTGCGGTTGGGTTGAATACAACCGGGGTTGATTTTGAGGACGTATTGATTGAGGACAATATCTGCAACGGTTTCAAGGCTTACATGATTGATTCAGCGACTAGAATCTTCAACATGACAATCACTGATTCGGGCAACCCTACATCAGTTTACATGAACGACCACGCTGGAATGTTCATCCGCTCGTCTAATTGGGCTCCGGTAATTGATTACCTAACGGTGAGTGGTAGCGCAGGAGACGGCATCATGCTGTGGAAGGCGAGTCTGCAAGGCTCGAATTGGGTGGCAGAAAATAACGCTGGTGCTGGCCTGTATGTGCGCGAGGCTCACCCGCAGGTGGTAGGAGTAGAGACTACAGGGAACGGCGAGAACGGCTTGTTCGTTTACGATAGCAGCAACGTAGAGTTCGCCGACTTGAGTAGCAGCAATAACGGCGCTAGCGCGTTGTTACCGAAGTTTGGTGTTGGATTATATTTTGAAAAAGCCAATGATTTGATGAGCGCGAGCAAGAACGTCACTTGCATTCGTTGTTCGTCAACAAATGACGCTTGGGGTGGGGTTTATGCGACCAAATCGGTGGACTTACAATTCTTTGATTTGGTCGTTACAGACCCCGGAAATGGTGCGCGCGCAGTCGAAGTGGATAATTCTAACATGCAATTCAATGGCTGGGTGACTTTTGATGGATTGACCGTTCAGGCAAACCGCTCCGGACCGATTATTCAGTTGACCGATACCGACGCCCATCTATCGGGATTGGTGCTGAACGGTGTCCACGAAGGCATCGCTTGGGATGGTAGCGGTGACCCGCTCACATCATCCCTTACCAATTCCATTCTTTCAGGCACAGACTGTATTGAATTCACCGATTTGCATCTCGTGCTCGCGCATGACGTCTCATTCGTAGGCTGTTCAGGACAAATCAACTTCCGCGATAGTGAGGTGAACATCTCCGGAGGTTCTGGAGGCAGCGCAGTCACCTTTGACATGACGGGAATGCCAAGCCACGTCAGATGGATAGATTCGGATGCCCCTCCAATGCTATTGCCCGGAGTCGGCAGTATCTTTGACAGAATGTTCACGCTGAATGTTTGGGCGGTGAATCAGCACTCACACGGTTTACCCAATGCGCAGGTCAACCTATCTTTTGACCAGTTTGAAGCAGATGTTTTTGCCACTCTGCCATACTCTGGCAACGACGAATTCGGCCCGTTCATTGGTGAAAGAACCACTTCAACTGGCACCAGTAGCACGACCAAAGTTTGGGTTGGTTGCGATTATGACGGAGAACATGCAGACGTAGGTCCAATTGATGTTGATTCCGCGCAGACAATTCTTTGCCAAATCACTCTGACCAATCAGCCACCGCTAATCATTTGGGAAACGCCGTATGACTCAGATGTTTTCTCCAGCGGTGGCGAGGTAATTTTCAACGCGAGCGCGAGTTGGGATCTTGATGATGATCCGATTATAGCGACTTGGACCAGCAGCATTGATGGCGATTTGGTCAGCGCTTGCTCCGGCGGACAGGGTTGGGGTTCTGGTCAGAATTTCACCCTGCTAGTCACCAACCGCGACCCGTGGATTGACGGTTGGGTTTGTCCGCTGTCAGATGGCCAACACGTCATCACCCTCGAAATATGCGACGATCAAGGCAACTGCGCCAATGAAAGTCGTAGCATAGAATTGAGAAATCTACCCCCTGTAATCAGCATTTCAACCAACCCCGCTCCCGGAATTGATGGGGTAATCCGCCTATTCCGAACCACCGCTTTGGAGGTAAACGCCAGCGGCACCTATGACCCGGAGGGAGAACCGGTAGGAACCAGAGACCGCATCAACGATGAGCAGCCCAGCCAATGGAACATGGGACTATTGATTTGGAATCGGACCTTCATAGAGATAGCAGATACCACCACTCAATTCGATTACAAAGTGGAATTTTGGGACGGAGTGAACCCAGCAATCGAGGTAATTTACGCGATTGAGTTGGTCAACGAATTGCCACATCCTGTGTTCACGGTTTATCGTACAGACAACAGTTCTGCGGGCATGTTATCGCTTGACGGCTCGGGCTCGCACGACCCAGAGGGAGATTCAATCGAGGCTGTTTGGCTCAGCAATCTGATTGGAACTTTGGCTGATGATGGCGATGCTTCTGACTTGATTTGGACCGGTTGGCTGCCCGCCGGAGATCACCAAATCACGCTTCGTCTTACCGATGATAGGCCGGAACATTCCTCATCGTGGTCTTCTGAAACCCAACTTGTATCGGTAGATAATAGTCCTCCGATTGCAAGTATTTCAAGCCACAGTGGCACGTTTAGCACCGATTCATCCATTGTTCACACCTATCTTTCAAACCTGAGCGGGGATTGGGATATTCCTTGCTCTTGGTTTGATGCAAGTTGGATGGAGAATCATCTGTGTTCAACTCAGTATTTACCCTACCCGGATAATTTGGCTGTTCGTTGGGATTCTAGTCTGATTGAGGGTGTGCTCAGTACTGATTGGACTTTGACTTCACGCCTGCCTGCTGGCAGTCAAACCCTGTCGTTTACGGTTGATGATGGCGTGAATCCGCCGGTGGTCGCATCGGTATCGGTTGAAGTTGCGACCAGCGCACCAATCCTGATATTATCTAGCCCAATTCCCGGAGTTGAGGTTTACAGCGATGCTCCGGTTTTGTTTGACTTCCGCTCATCGTTTGACGCCGATGGAGATAATTTCACTGTGACAGTAGAATCCGATCTTCTCAGTGAGCCAATAGTTGACAACGGAACTACCGAATTTTGGTATAACGACGACTTGGTTGCTGGAACCCACGCACTCACCTTCACTTTGGTTGATGAAACTGGCATGACCCGCGTGCATAACCAGAGTTTGGTGGTGCACCCAACCGGTCCGCACGCGGTGATTGACGGCTTTATTGATGGTCAATATATTCCGCCGGGTGAACAATTATTGTTCAACGGAACAGGCTCTCATGACGCTGATGACGACATCATTGCTTGGATTTGGAAACAACACGATTCACCTACAGCAATAGGAGTAGAGATTGCCAACGACGACGAGTTCACCATTTGGGTATCGCCGGGCCCCGCAACATTCTCTCTCACAGTCCGAGATTCACGCGGTGTATCAGATACCGCGTGGATAAACCTGACAATCGGGGCATCCTTTCCCGTTCTCTCGGATTTGAAATCCGACCTTGACGAACTTGAAGTGGATATCATCAACACCATGAAAATCACAGTACGCCTAACCGATGATGACGGTACAACTCTGCGTGAAGGTAGTGTTCAGGGTGTCTTGAAGGTAGCAGGGGAAGAGCACACTTTCACTTTGCACGACGATGGAGCAGGCGGAGATGTCACGGCTCAAGACGGAATCTGGACCGTGATATTGTCGGCGAAGATTGCGGATGCGCAGTGGGGTAGCCTTGAGGTTTGGGCGATTGATGGCGATACCACTTCTGATGTGATGCGCAAACAGATTCCGGTCAGAACTCCTGCCGAGTTGTCAGGAGTCCTCGACAGACTCGGCAGCTTTGGATTATATTCGCTGATTGGGGTGATTATTACTTTAGGAATTATTGGATTCCTGATTCAAATGCGGAGCCGCCGCCGTTTGGCAGAAGACCTTGCGATGATTGAATCGTGGGGCGGCGGCTTAGGAGAAGGCTCGGGTGGATTTGACTTGATGGATGATTCTGAGCCGCTTGAAGAACCGGATTTGGATGCGCCGGCTCCGCCATCACTCACCGATTTTGGTGAGTCGGAAGAGACTTGAATTAACTTGCATAAAATCCGGCATAACGCTCGGCGTTCTGGATATAGGTATAATCCTCCAACACCCGATGACGACCGGCTCTGCCCATCTTTTCCCTACGCTCGGGGTCGGATAATAATTCGTTGATTTTCCCTGATAGCGAATCGTCATTACCCAATTCAAACAGGGCGCCAACCTCGTCATCAACCATCTCTGGTAATGGGCCATCATTGACGGTAACCACCGGAGTTCCTGACGCCATTGCTTCCAACGGAATCAATCCTTGACCTTCGTAGTATGATGGGTATGCGACTAAATCGGCCGAGCGGAAAAGTTGTGCTAACTTGTCAAAAGGCATTCCTGATTCGATTGTCACGCTATTTCCGATTCCGAGCGACTTGGCTTGTTTGAGCAGAGTTCTGCGCATGTGTCCGCGGCCAACGATGACCAGATGTGCATCTCGGTTGGCCGCAAGCACAGCCGGCATTGATCGGAGCAGGGTGCTGAATCCCTTCCGAGCAACCAATCTTCCAACTGCTAAGATTAGCGGCGTGCGCGTGTCAGGCAGGCCTGAAAGCGCAGCCTCGTCAGGATTTCCGTATCGCTCACGCATTTTTTCGTGGGCAAATAATGACTCCTCATGGTCTCTATTCAGAGGTACGAACATATCGGTATCAACTCCCCAGCGCACGACCTCACAACGCCAATCATCGGGCGGGTTGTAGCGGTTGAGAAAATCCTTTTTTGTCGCTTGGCTGTTCGCAACACAAACTGTGGAAGCGCGAACAGCCGCTCGCTCATATCTAGCATAATAACGCCCGGTCAACAAGATGGCGAGGTCATTCGGATTCTTCCAAGTCGCCGCCTCGCCATGCTTGGCAGCAAGAACCATACCATCGCGCTCACCAAGCCAAGAACCGTGCAGACTAGTGACTACTGGGCCGACTTGACTGCGAACCTTCCGATACTTTTTCTCGGTCCACGAAATCATCGGTGCATGAATGTGGACCGCATCAACCGGATTACGCGAGTGAACCCGCAATAATTCACGCAGCGCCCACCTGCCGTAAGATACGGTGAAGGCCATCGGGAGAGGTGCCCAACGAACCTGCAACACCTCAACTCCTTCCTGAGAAGGGATTGATTTCGGGTTACGCATCGCCTTTTTGTCGCGACGGGTAATCACCGTTACACTATGGCCCATTCGGGTCAGTGCGCCTGCTAGATGGAAAACCGTAGAGCCCATTCCTCCCCAACGCGGGGGGTACTCACCGGACAACATCGCGATGTGCATACATTCACCTCGGCGCGCATGCGCTTAGTAAACGCCTGCATGATATCTGATTTGAAAGCAGGTGGCCTCTCGCTTGCGTATTCATGGAATTATCACCCACGCTGCGCACGGTTGCATTGAAAGAGGGGTCTGAAGTCGGAAGGTGTGGGGATGGTGATGGGCGACACGCTTCCGGTGCACGTGACTGTGGTCATCCCGACTCGTAATGAGGAGGCGGCGATTGTTGATACCATCCGCTCGATTCCTAATGATGGTTGGTGCGAAAAACTCGATTTCCTAATCATTGATGGCAATTCCACCGACAAAACCCGCGAATTGGCGGCTGAAGAAGGCGCATGGGTGGTAATGGAACCACGCAAGGGCTACGGTCGCGCTTACCGCACCGGTTTTGCTCTCGCTCCCGGCGAAATCATCGTCACTTTGGATGCTGATTGCACCTATCCGGGCGAAGAAGTTCCTGGCTTAGTTCGGAAGTTGGTAACTGAGAACCTGAAATTCATCACTTGTGACCGGCTTCGCCGCGCAGAGAAGGGCGCGATGTCAGGCCTGCACGGCTTTGGGAATTGGGGACTCTCTTTCACGGCTCGTCTGCTGTTTTGGTATGGTATCCACGATAGCCAAAGTGGAATGTGGGTTTTCCATAAGGAGATAATGGACAATAAGAAAATGCGGCCGACTCACGATGGAATGCCGCTATCCGAGGAGATGAAAATCAACGCTCGTCGCTGCTTTGGCCGCAAGTTGGCGGTAGAGGTCAGCGTGCCGTATCGGGTCCGCGTTGGTGATGCTGAAATCAACACTTGGGGAGATGGATTCCTCAATTTCCGTTTCTTCTTTTTGAAGCGATTTGGACTCAATCGGACCCGCAGCGAGTGGGGTCCGAACGAGAACACGGTCGTTTAGACTAAATAATGCGGCGTAGTGCAGCGTTTGCGCCTTAGTTTTCTGATAATTATAACGGCGCAACCCCTATGCGTGTGCGGTTGCCTCCGGCAACCGATGAGCCTGAAGTCTGCCGCTGCACGGCTTGCCGTTCCATGCGTCTTGCTGATGTTCTTGCTCGCCTCGTTGCCAACGGTAGCTGGCGAGGCTAACGACTCGATTACCGGCGCGGACCTGATTAACGCCGGCACCTCAGCAAGCGGCTCGGTGGATTATGGCGGCGACCGCCGGGATTTCATGAAGGTCGCCGTAATCAACGGCGACGTAGTCAGTTTTGGAGTCAGCATTTCTTGTCAAGCCTGGGACGGAGGCTGTGAGCCACGGGTCCGATTGTATTGGGATAATCAGACTCAATCCGGCGGAACTCACAACGTGCAGAGCAGTGCGACCTACTATCTCAGCCACGATGGACAGCCTGGATTTGGCTATATTGAACTGATTTCAGAAGATTCTTGGTTCGCTGACAACTTCGATTATTCCGTCGCGGTCAGCATTGACAAAGACGAGCGAGACTCCGATTTCGACGATTTTTATGACGACGATGACGACTGCCCACAGGTAGCAGGAACCTCAACCGAGGACCAGAAAGGTTGCCCCGATGGAGATGGCGATGGCTGGTCTGATGAAGGCGACGATTTCCCACAGGAGCCAACCCAATGGACAGACTTTGACGGCGACGGTTACGGCGATAATCCAAATGGCTTCGAGGGCGATGATTGCAATACATTTGACGATGTAGAAACCCCATCTTCTGAAGATAGATATGGCTGTCCAGACCGCGATAACGACGGCTGGTCCGACCCCGATGAATGGGGTGTTTGGGGGCCGGTCTGGACCAAGAGCGACGGTGCGGATGCGTTCTGGGAAGACCCAACGCAGTGGGGCGATTACGACGACGATAATTTCGGTGATAATTGGCAAGATGACACTTGGAATGAAAGCCGAGTGCCGCTCGGAATCGGCCAGTGGATTGCAGGCGCGACCGACCCGGATTTCTGCCCGATGCTGCAAGGATTCAGCACGGAAGACCGGAAGGGCTGCCCCGATTCCGACTCCGATGGATACTCAGACCCGGATGATAATTGGACCTCACAATGGGATGGTGCTGACGCGTTCCCATTTGACGAAACTCAGTGGGCTGACCGCGACCTTGACGGCTATGGTGACAATGCTTCTGGCAATATGCCGGATGCTTTCCCTGACAACCCCACCCAATGGGATGACACCGATGGTGATGGCTGGGGGGACAACCAAGATGATGCTGCTACCCAAGTAGATTACTTCCCCACCGATGCTACGCAATGGGCCGATTACGACCGCGACGGGTATGGTGACAATGCTTCTGGCAATATGCCGGATTCGTGTCTTGAACGGCCGGGCTCATCATTCCAAGACCGCTACGGTTGCCCGGACGCCGATGGCGATGGTTATTCCAATCCGGATTCAACTTGGCCTGCACACCCTGACGGGTTCGCAGATGCCTTCCCTTCGGTCGGTAGTCAATACCACGATATTGATGGCGATGGATACGGCGATAATCAGAGCGAGATGGCTTGGCAATCCGATGCCTGTCCCGCCACCGCCGGCACCTCAACTTTGGACCGATGGGGCTGTCCTGACCGCGATGGCGATGGGGCCAGCGATGCGCAGATAGAACTTGGTTGGCTCCCACATCCAGCAGGCTTGGCGGATGCATTCCCTGATGATGCTACTCAGTGGATGGATGCCGATGGAGACGGCAGGGGCGATGAGCCGGATGGCAACACTCCCGACCGCTGCCGAGATACGCCGGGAACCAGCATGTATGACCGGTACGGTTGCACCGATACCGACGGCGATGGTTACTCTGATCAAGGCGACAGATTTGCTCATGACGGGACTCAGTGGGCCGATTCTGACGGCGATGGATTCGGTGATAATCCAAATGGGCATCAGGCAGATTTCTGTCCATTTTCATCAGTGAGCGAGGGAATCTCGGTCATAGATAGGCTGGGCTGTCCAGACACCGACGGAGACGGGTATTCGGATGCGGATGATGATTGGATGGCTTCACCAGATGGGCCCGGAGATGCCTTCCCGTTCAATCGGGTGCAGTGGGCTGATTCGGATGGTGATGGCTACGGTGATAACCCGATTGGCAGCATCAGAGATGATTGCCCTGCCGTTGCTGGCAAGTCAATTATTGACCGGCAGGGCTGTGTTGATTCCAACCGAGATGGCTACTCGGATATGTATGGTTTGAAGGAGGCGCAATTCGCATTGATGGGTTCTAATCCAGCCGCAAGCGTGTTGACATTTGCTTGGGCCATCTTCGTATTCATGCTGACTTTTGGTATCAGTGCAATCATTGGTAGGCGAAGTGCAGATGATGTTGACTTAGCCGAAGCGATTGTTGAGGAATCGTTTGAGGAATCGGAAGGAGGTGATTCGCCTGAGGCGTAAACCGTTGACAATTCCTATCTTGGTGCTGTTGTTGCTCTTGGCACCGATGTTTACGAGTAGCGTTACGGCGCAAGATGTCAGCCACATCACGATTGGCGCCGCGCGCGCTGACGGTCTTGACATGAATATTGATGGAGAAGACGACCGCATCAACGTCACCGCATTGATTGGTAGCAGTCTTGATGCGGCCTTGATTGGGGTTGAGGTGATTGCGAGCACAGAAGATATCTCGTTGACTTTCTGGGATAATTTCACCCTCAACGCTGGTGATGTTCACACGGTCCGAACGGTCATTGATGCGTGGGAAGACGCAGAATTCACCATCGTGATGCGAGTACATGACCTTGAATACGGCATGTTGGTGAATAGCAGCGAGTTCGGACCATTTGAGTTGATGGCTAGCCTAACTCAACCAACACTTTCCATGAGCCTTGATTCAACCGAATCGCAGTTCACCGGCGAAACTTGTCTCATCAATCGGAACTTCTCCGACCAAGTCGGCGCCCGATACGACAAAACCGGCATCATCTCAATCAGCGGCTCACCGTGGCTGATTGGTGAGCACGAAACTCCGGTAGATTGCAGCCGCTGGCCAGCAGGAGAATATGTGGTGACTGAGCATTATCGTAATGGCTTGGGCATGGTTGCGACAGAAGAACTGAGATTTACCATTCACATTCATCCCCCACCCGCCTTTGAGATTGTAGTATCCGGTGGCGACACACCCGCAGGAACTCCATGCGAATTGCTTAGCAACGCGACTGAGGGTACACGATTGCCGGAGATGGACGTTGATTGGTATGTAACCCAGCCAAATCAGGAAATTGCTTGGTATAGTGGAAACAGCATTCTTGACTGCACGATGTGGGCTCCGGGAGTGCATAAGGTGCGGGTCACGATGACCAGCGCGCAAGGACGTGAAACGACCGAAGCAATGAATCTCATCAGATTGCCACCGCCTGCGGATGCAAGCGATACGGTGCTGAACGCAAGCGGCGACCCAGAACGATGGCCTACTACCTCGCAAGGTGATGCTTACAAGCCTGAACCGCTATTTGTCAGCCTGTCAATTTCTGCAGCGGTTGTCGGTGCGATTACCTTCGTTTTCGCCGCCCTCGCCGGTGTGCTGACTAGCCGAGTACTCAAACGAAGTCGTCGGGATTCCCCTGATACATGGGAGGAGGACTTCATCCCCGATGCGGAAGGTTTGGCATCCTATACCGATGATGGAGGCGTGCATTGGCGGCAGCAAACCGATGGTAGCGTAGATTGGTGGGATGAATCCGATCGAGTTTGGACCCGCTATGAGTCTTGACTCATCAAATGGCATTCTCCTGACAAAGGCGAGGGGCGGATTCAAGGAGGGATGCATTACCGTCTCGAGCCATGGGTGTAACCATCTTTGACAACACAGTCCCTTTCGCCGAAAGGGTTCGAACACTTTCTCACATCGCGATTTTGCTAACCCTTGGGGTTATCGCGATGATATATCTGCAAGGAGTAATCCAGCCATTCATTCTCGCAGTTTTCGTTTTCCTACTGCTACGTCCCGGCGCAGAATGGCTGAAACAACGCAAAGTTCCAACAGTTCTCGCATATTTCTTAGTAATATTCGGCTTGGTTTCTGTTGTAACTTTGACCGGCTGGCTGCTTTACGCAGACCTATCCAAAGTAATTGATACGGTGCCCGAAAACATGGAAAAAATTGACCGATTATTAACCACTCTCGAAGGAACAACAATCCTCGGTATGGATGTCAATCTGCACGGAGCATCAGACCAACTAACCGGTGACTCAATCAAAAACACACTTTTCTCTGTTTTCGGCAACGCAGCCTCATTTCTAACCAATCTAATCACAGTCATCGTCTTCCTGCTTTTCATCATCCTAGAAGCAGAAACCCTACCCGGAAGAATTCAGGCAGCCTACCCTTCGGAAGTCACCGGCAGATTGGATGAGATGGCGAAGCAAATCGGAGAAGGAATCAACAGGTATGTGCTGGTCAAAACCTTCGTATCATTCGGCACAGCTTTCGTCACAGGTGCAATTCTAGTATCGGTAGGAATTCCGGGTTGGTTCATGTGGTCAGTTCTCACTTTCCTACTGAATTACGTGCCTTACATCGGTAGCCTATTCGCGGTGCTTCCCCCGGTCGCTCTCGGTTTCTTGACGCTGAATCCCGTGGTCGCGGTAGTAGTGTTGGTGTTACTGGTTTCCAATCAGCAGTTGTGGGGGGCACTGATAGAGCCGAAGTTGTTTGGAGCCAGTTTGGATATTTCGCCGGTTGTATTGCTGTTAATGGCCGCATTTTGGTTCTGGCTTTGGGGTATCATCGGGATGGTAATCGCTGTGCCGATGGCGGTTATCGTCAAGATTGTCCTCGGGCAGATTGATGGAACAAAACCGATTTCGATAATGCTATCAGAACGAGCGCCGAAGGGTTCTGCAAAAGGCAACCCCGCAGGGACTAGCGGGGCGGCTGCAGCCGCCGATTCTGACGAATAAATTACTCGGGCGTACGACCCAATAGGATGACGATTTCACCATCGGATTTCAACTCAACTTCTCCGCCAAGCGCAGTATTATGCAAGCCTCTGGTCGAGAAGGCGAGCGGCTGTTCTTCCAATGGATATTCTACTCCGGAAAGGGTGATGTGCGCGCAGGGTGTGAAAGCGAAGATTGAGATCGGTATTCCTTCTTCTAAATGTAGGCTGATTTCATCGTCGCAGCGTAACGAAATGAAGTCGTCGAAGTGGAGACGAATTTCTAAGTCGGATGGGGCCTCGATTAATGCTGCAAATGCTGCCAATTGATGGTCGGTTCTGCCTCCTGAAACCCCTACCACGTCAACCTCAGATGCGCCGTTTTGGTGGGCCCAAAGTAGGGCTTTTGCGAGGTCAGATGAATGCTGGTAGGGTAATGGGTGCCTTTTGATGTCTGAATTAATGATTGAATCGAAGTCGCCGACCGCTACACTGACCTCGATTCCGCGTCCGATGGCTTCGTCGGTTCCGCCGTCAACCCCGACCACGCGGTCTGCGGCCTCAATTAATGGAGCCCAAATCTGCTCGCTCGGCCATTCGCCGGCGCAACATAGGACGATACGTTCTCCGGCCATCATATCGCCACTGCGCCGGGCCTTCAATAGGTTCTCATGCCACGATTCTCGCTGAAAACCGACTGGTGGGGGTTCTGGGTCACGAATCCGCACGGCTGAAGAACCCCCTCATGACCTCCACCCTACGAGGGTGGAGTCTGGAGTGGCTTCATTTCAGGAGGCGATTATGTGAGAAGCCGCGGTTTATTGCTGTCAATTCTGATGTTATTCGCTGCGCTCGCTCCGCTCGCGCTCGCTTCGCTTACCAGCCAAGATGTGGCTGAAATTGAGTTGAAAAATGAGCATCCTTCCGAATTTTCTATCTCAATAACCTCCGGCTGGGGAGAACAGTTGGCAGGCACCGCCATAGATTGGCGCGGCGATTCTTGGTCCACTCGCGCCGAGAGAGGAAGCGGTTTGCTGATTGATGATTCTTTGAGCGGAACCGGCCCACTACAAGACATTGATTTGGTCACAGATGATAGCGGTAGAGTGCTCGGTTGCGCTTACAACTCAACCTCGCAGAGCCTTGAATTCCACAGCAAGGAATTGGATGGCACCCTTTCGGTGGTTGAAGTTGATAATTCTGCAAATGTCGGGCGTGGCTGCTCGGTGGCGGTTGACCACAATAATCGGGTAAGAATTGCCTATTTGGACGTAGATTCTCAATCGGTGAAAATTGCAAGAGAGGCGGCTCCGACTCCATTTCCGGACGATGATTGGCTGATTCGGACCCTAGTTGATGATTCAGTAATCGTCACCCCCGTCGCGATTGATGTGTATAGCAATGGCACCGAGGCGGTCGCTTACCGGGATAATATTGACGGGTCTTTACACCTGACCCGCTTCACCGGTTCTTGGTGGTATCACACTCCGATGGTATCCGTTGGTGCAGCTCCAGACTTCGTGCTCAATATAGACGTGAATGATGTGCTGCACCTCACTTACCTCAATGAAATTTCCAATCGTGTGACGGTGATTTCCCTTGACGGCAATAACCGTTCTACCTCGGTGGTTGACTCTGGGGTGGGGCTTGGGCAGCCGCTCGGCCACCATTTGGATGAGTTGGGTCGGGCGCAGTTGGTTTATGGGGCCGATAACGGAACTTCGTTGAGTTTGGTGCGTGATTTGAGTGGACGAGACGACGGTCGGCTGCATCCTGATGCATTTGCTTCGTTGTCTGGGACGCAGGATACTGGTTTTGGCTCCTCGGTTATCGGCGATACCGATTATGATGGCGATGGATATTCTGACTTGATAGTCAGCGAGCCTGATGCTAGTAACTCGACCGGAGCCGTTCACCTTTGGTATGGCTCGTCAGACCCACCAAGCGGTGCTGCCGACCTGATTTTGACCGGTGCAAATGAAGGCGCACGATTCGGCGCTACGATTGCAAAAATTGGCGACCTCAACGGCGATGGATATCCTGAACTGCTAATCGGAGCACCGGGTGAAGAAGATAGCAGCGGCAATTCAACCGGTGCAGTCCACCTTTTCCGCGGCCACCCGACCGGGCTGCAAACCACTTCGGCTTGGACCCGCACCGGCTCAACAGACGGCGAATTATACGGTGCCCGCGTCGCCAATGCTGGCGACGTGAATGGCGACGGAGTGGATGACCTTCTCATCACGGCACACGGGACCGGCGACTCATCAAACGGTGAGGGCAGAGTTGATCTCCACCTCGGCGCGGCAACTATCGGTGGGGTCAATTGGACGGTTAGCGGCTCGACGAGTGGACTGATTCTGGGCTGGCAAGTATTGGGGGTCGGAGACGCGAATAACGACGGCTACGACGACGTGGCAATCAGCGGCTGCAAGGATTGGGCAGACCTCTCTACCTATGGGAGAGTGGAGGTTTTCGCAGGTAGTCCAACCGGGCTTTCAGCCTCCCCCGCGCGCGCTTGGTCAATGAACCAGCAGTGGACACAATTCGGGATGATTCTCTCCTCTTTGGGCGATATGAATGGCGATGGCTACGATGATTTCGCGGTCAGCGAGCCGCAGAATGCTTCGGGTCCGAAAATCTGGGTTTTCCAAGGCTCATCATCGGGTTATGCGTCCGCTCCGACATTCGTCATTACCAACACCAATACCGGTTCCGTTCTCGGTTCAGCAATGACCAACGTCGGCGACATCAACGACGACGGTATTCCTGAGATTTTGGTTGGCTCGAAGGGCTCAGGTAATTCGGGTGGAGATGTTACCCTTTACCAAGGCCGCAATGACAGTCTTGGCCCGGTGATGATGTCATGGAGCGGCATCCAAGGCCAGCATCACGGCAGCGTATTAGCCATCGGCGGAGACATGGACCGCGATGGCTCTCACGAATTCATTCTTGCAACTCCTTATGCAAGCGGCGACGGTAGTTTGCTCGGTGAGGTGCGCCTCATCGAGACTCGCGATTGGGAGTTGAATTCACTACCGCTAAACGGAGTTGCAACCGACCTTGACCTCGAGGTTGATGCACAGGGAAGAACTCACATTTTGGTTACAGTTGACGGAGTTCACATTCACATGGAAAGGCCCAATGAGGCCCTCTCGTCTGGCGCTGCTTGGGATAACTCGGTATTTTGGGATGAGAGTGTAGGAGGCCCGGCGTCAAGCGCGCTTGCAGTCTCTCCCGCCGGTCAGCCCAACCTGATGCTTGGCACCTCGTCAGTTACTCAACACTTGAGCAAAGTCGGCGGAGTTTTTGTTGGGCGTAATGCGGTTACCTCGGTCAATACCGCCGGCTTTTCTTCAGTAGCATTAGACTCCAATGGTTACCACCATGTTACTTTCACCAGTGGCGGCACCTCAGTTTTGTATCTCGGACAAGACGGTGCCGGCTCATCCTCATCGCTGGTTAGCAGCGGAGTGAGCATCTCTGCTCCTACCCGAACTTTGGTCAATTTTTCCGGTGAGCCGATATTGCTGTGGCGCGATGATAGCACCTCAACAATCATGATTGCAATGCAAAATGGTTCTTCTTGGCAATCTGCAAATTTAGCCGAAAATAGCACCGGCGCCCGCTTTGATGCAGTAATCTTTGCAAATGACAGCATCGCTTTGCTCTACACCTCCAGCGGAAGCGGGTTGAACGTAGAATGGCTTGAGTATGCCAATGGCAGTTATTTATCGGGCGCTAATGTGACTATGATAGATGCCGTAAATGCCTCGCTCGGAGCATTGGTGGACTTGGCCTGGTCAGCTGGCGGCGGCTTGGATGTGGTAACAAGTTCAGCCGGCAACGCTTCTTGGCTGCGAATTGATGCGGCGATGAATGTTAGTGAGGTTCAAATGATTGCAAATGCAACCGGCCAGCCGCATCTTTACATCGACGTGGGATTGACCACACTGCTGCTGGCACAGCAAGGCAATAACAACCAAACCTCGCGGCGGATTTCTGCATCAGGAATGGTGGATTGGCAGGTCAATCTTGATGTTGATTGGGATAATACTGCCATAGTCGCAGGACCTCAGTCTCAGTCCGGCTCACAGTCCGGCTCACCTTCCTTGCTCGCCTCGCGCGCAAGTGATGGAATATTCTCGGTTCATGAGATTGGAGATGAGATGGATACCCCCGTCGAATTGGCGGGACTCGCGGTATTCGGCTCCATTTCAGCCGCGATGGATTCGGATGGGAATCTGCATATTTCAACCCACAAAAGCAGCGGACAAGACCTACACCTGCTCATCAGATTGTACGATGGTGACCGCGATTTCATTCCTGCACACCTCGACGATTTGGACGAATTCGGTGGCCAATGGAACGACCAAGATGGCGATGGCTACGGCGATAGAGCCGATGGGCCGCAGCCGGATTCCTGTGTGACAACTTCTGGCACCAGTTACTTCCTGATGTATGGCTGCGGCGACCTTGACGGCGATGGATATAGCAATGCAATAGATGACTGCGGTGATGACGGCTATTCCTTCCGCGACCGTCTCGGTTGTGAAGACATTGATGCCGATGGCTGGTCGGGAATGGGTGATGATTGGCCATATGGAGACCGCTGGCCAACCAATTGGATGCAATCAATGGATACCGATGGCGACGGCCTCGGCGATAATCACGGTCCGGATTGCTGCATCAATCCCAACGACGATCCGGATTGGTTCCCACTCGACCCCCGTCAGTGGATTGATGCCGACGGAGACGGGGTTGGAGACAACTCCAGCGACCCTAACGGAGACCAATGTCCGTGGGAGTGGGGCGCATCACAGTACGACCGACGCGGCTGCCTTGACAGCGATGGCGATGGCTGGTCCGACCCGCGTTCACCTTCCACCGAGGACCCCGATGGTTGGCAATACATTCGGAGTGAATGCGTGAATAACGGCACATTCTGCGCGGACAAGTGGCCGTGGGCTGCTGATGACAGCTCCACCTCAAACCCCTGCGGCACTCGTTGCAACGAGCAGTGGGGAGACTCAGATGGCGACGGATGGGGAGACAATAGCACGCCGGGAGCATGGCGTAGAGACGCTTTCCCCTTGGACCCGACCCAGTGGAATGATACCGATGAGGACGGTTATGGCGACAATGCTGAAGGAAATAACGGCGATGATTGCATGATTAGGTGGGGTAATTCTTCCATTGACAAGTTGGGCTGTCCCGATACCGATGGAGATGGTCATTCCGACGATTACACTTACGCAACAAATTCAACAACCGGATTGCGGGAAAATGAGCAAGGAGATGCTTTGCCGCTTGACCCAGACCAATGGCGCGACCGGGATGGCGATGGTTTTGGTGAGAACCCGGTCGGCGATTGGGACCGCTGCATTTCGGTATTTGGTTATCTGAACGGTGCACCCGGGCCCGGTTGTCCGCTGCCTGAGGGTGATGCTGACAACGATGGAGTCGGCGATAGCACCGATTCTTGTCCTGATACTCCCGCCTTTGAATCCGTAGATTTATTCGGTTGCGCCGAGAGTCAAAAGGACGATGATTTGGATAATGTCAACAACGCGATTGACCTTTGTCCTGACACGGTGTTTAATGAAACCGTAAATGAGAACGGCTGCTCTGATGCGCAACTGAATCTTGACTCTGATGATGATGGAGTCTCAAATGTATTTGACCTCTGTCCGAATACTGATGTGGCTAACGAAACTGCCGATGAAAATGGCTGCGCACCCAGCCAACGTGATGCCGATGATGACGGTGTTTCTGATGCTGATGACCTATGTCCGGATACGACAGCAGGCGCTGCGGTAGATGTTTACGGCTGTGTTGATGCTACCGCCGACTCCGACAACGACGGCTGGACCGACGATGTCGATGCTTTCCCGTTGGAGCCAACTCAGCATTTGGATTCAGATGGCGATGGCTATGGGGATAACCAAACAATGTCAGCGGTAAATTCAGATGCTTGTGTCTCAGTAAATGGCCCCAGCCATTTCGACCGGAATGGTTGTCCTGATACCGACGGCGATGGCTGGTCAGACCCAGATACCGATTGGCCAGCATGTGTGAACGGGGCGCGAGGTCCTATTGGCAATGGATTGGCTGACTGGCTCTACAACGACCCGACGCAGAATTGTGATAGAGACGGCGATGGCTTCGGCGACAATCAGGACGGAACCAATGGAGATTATTGCCCAAATACCGCCGGTATTGAGGATGGGGATAGTGGTGATGGCTGTCCGGGAGAAATCGTCATTCCGTGGGAAGAATTAGACGATGATAACGACAAGGTCAAGAATGGCATTGATGATTGTCTTGGCACTCATTGGACGCAAGTGGATGATGTGGATTTGAACGGTTGTTCTCCATCTCAACTCCTCGAACAACAGCCAGACGATAAGGGTGGATCTCTGCCATCTCTTTGGATGATTATTGGTGGTATTGGCCTATTGGTTTTGCTTGGAATCATTGTCTTGGTAGTGATGAGAATGCGTTCGGGTGGCATAGATTGGGACGAAGTCGAAGATGACCTATACGACGAAGGCGGTGACGACGATTATTCTGACCCATATTCTTCAGCCACCTCTCCGTTGGGTGCTTCAACCGCAATGGGAACATCTCCTACCCGAACTTTGGGACCTTCTGATGGCTCAGATTCATTCGGCGGGCCACGAGAGGAAATCGAGCGTGAAACTCTTGGCACTCCGGGAGCGCGGCCGGGTGGATCACGGGTTAGTTCCGGGCAACGCGGTCAGGGGCCGCCTACAGGTGGAGCGATGACCGACGGCGCAGCATCATTCTCGATGACAAGCGATTCGCCTGCATCTTCCGTCTCTTCTCCATCCTCAAGGACTTCTCGCGCACCTGGACCGCCCACTCCTTCCCGCCGCCCGGGATCACAAAAAACTGAGGCCAAGCCAGCGGCTGATAAACCGCAACGCAAGACCCGTCGTACTGCCGGTGCGGGCTCAGTTGGGAAAGAGGTGCGAACACGGAAGACTGGCTCGGCCGGGCTGGCTGACGATGCACCTGCGCAACGCAAGGTAAGACGAACTGCAGATGCTGAGAGCGAACAGGCTCCAATTCGAAAGACTCGTCGCACACGACGAGTAAAATCAGCTGACGAGGAGGTTGATTCAACGGGAAGGTTGGATGAGCGAGCAGATTTGGGAGATCGAGATGGTCCGGTCCGCAAAACCCGAAAGACCGGAAAAGTTCGTCGTAGCAAGGTCGGAGATGTTTGGTCAACGGTATTCACTGATGACCAACGCGCGGGTTTCAACTCTGCAGTAAAGGTCGCGAAGGAGCGGTTAATCGTCGGGGATTCTGACCGTGTCGTGCTCGGCAAATTACAGGCAGAAGGCTGGGATGTCAAGCAATCCAAGCATATTCTTGGTCACGCCAAAGAGTGAACCAGCGCGGGATTCTTCGGCGGCAGCCTCTTGAAAGGTCGCCGGCCCGGATTAGTTGAGAAGGACCTCGGTAAGGTGTTAGGATGTCGGATGAGGAGGTCGCTGGGGCTTCATTGCCTGAAGGCATTGAGGTGGATCAGCACTCAGCATATTTTGGCATCACCGACTCCAGCGACCTGATTCAGCGTTTAGCAAATACCGACCGATTGAACGGACTCGGTGAATTTATGAGTTTGAGCAGCGATTTGCTGCTAAAACAGCCCAATTTAGACCTTGACATCGCAGCCGCTCGTTTACGGGTGGAGGCTGGAGAGATGTATTGGCTAATTTCAGGACCATTCCAATTACTGTCGTGGACCGACCCAATTCGCCATTATCTTGGGATGGAGGACTCAGAAGGAAATCCCGGTGGTGACGACCCGGGCATATCGGCAAACGAAGTCAATTCACTGAATTCCTTCAATGACCCATTTTGTCTGTTGAGAATGTTGGCTATTGGCCATGTAGTAGGAGGTTTGCAGGAACTTGACCAATATATCGCCAACTTTGAGGCCTGGATGAAGGATGTCGCCTCAAACCGAATCAGATTCATCGCACTCCAAAAGCAGTTAGACCAAACTTTAGCGACTACGATGGCCGGCGGTCAGGCATCTTCACTTTCCGCGCTGACCGGCGGCCCGGTGGTCAGAGTTGAGGTCAAGGTTCCAGAAGGTCTGCCCGAGCCGGAGCCTGCCCCAGAGCCCGCGCCAGCCCAAACCGCCGTTCCCACCCCGGCCCCTGCAGCGGCTCCTTCTACCCCTGCGGCTGATTCTGCTGCCGTGCCTGCTGCTGGAGTCAATATTGCAGATGCATTTGACGCCGCCGCCCAACCGGCGGTTACCGCAGCCCCGGCTCCTGCTGCGGCTCCTCCTACCCCTGCGGCTGATTCTGCTGCCGTGCCTGCTGCTGGAGTCAGTATTGCAGATGCATTTGACGCCGCCGCCCAACCGGCGGTTACCTCAGCCCCGGCTCCTGCGCCGGTCGTAGCCGATACACCTCCGCCTGCGCCGGTCGTAGCCGATACACCTCCGCCTGCGCCGGTGGAAGCCGCCGCGCCTGAGGCAGATTCGCCAGCGGAGACTTCCTCGCCGCCAGCAGATTCACCACCTGCTGCGGCTGTGCCGGACGAGGCCATCTCGGTAACTGAGGGATCAACTGATGAGCCGGCTACGACTTCCGTACCTGCTGCACCACCAGCCGCCGGTCTTGCTCCAAAACGAGCACCGATTACCACTACTTCTGCTCCAGCGGCTGGCCCTGACCCTGTTGGGGCAGAGGGTGCGTTTGCTCCTGCGGCTTCTCCTGCGGCTGCGCCAGTTAGCGGCGTTACCGCAGTAGGTTCTAGCCCTGTTGGGTTAGAGGGTGCATTTGCTCCTACCGGAGTTCCTGCGGCTGCTCCTGTGGCTGCTCCTGCGGCTGCTCCTGTGGGCGTAGCAGCGACGATGGCTGGAGCAGCCAGCGATTTCACCAGCGCATTCGGAGCACCGGCACCGGCACCGGCATCGCCAGCGGCGCAAGCCGCGCCTTCAGCCGAACAAATCCCTACCCGTGCTGGTCGTGTTCGAGGAGCCGGTCTACCCGGAGTTCATCACGTGGTGCAGACCGGACTTTTCTGCGCCAACTGTTCTGTTGGAGTCGAACACCATTGGCGCATCTGCCCGATTTGTAGCAGTAAATTATGAGAAAAAAATGCATTCATAACTTGAGGTCACCATCACTCAGCAACAACAAGTCACCGAGTTCAACCGACGGTTCAGTAATCACCCCGGTGACGTGAATTCCACACCGCGCATTACCACCCAAACTGGTATTATCACCGATTGCGAAGTAGCATGTTCCCTGCACTTTTTCATCCTCGAGCACGTTGCCAATCAACCGGGCGCGTGGGTTCATTCCGAAGCCGAATTCCGCAACCGTCCACACGCTTGCTTGGTCTTTGGGTTTCAGACTATTTCGGGCCTCTACGAATATCGCCTTGACATCATCCGCGGCATTGCCACTAACCTTGGTAACCAGCCCATCCACGACCTTGAGAGTGATTGGGTTTTTCAGCAGTTTTGCGTCCCAAGTGCCGTCCAGTACAATGGTTCCGTTCATGGTTCCTTCCTTCGGCATTGCGAAGATTTTGCCTGCGGGTAAGTTGGTGACTTGACCGGGTCGGTTGCAAATGCCATTATCGCCCAATTCCCAGCGGTTGGCGATGTCAAAAGTCACGTTGGTGCCAGCGGCTGATTTTACATGCACAGTTCTGCGCCGGCGTAGCGTCTTGCCAAGTTGAGCGATAGCAGATTGCATGGCGTTGAAATCGGTGGTCATTCCACCCTCGGTGAACATCTGTAAGGTGATTCCCGGCATCGTCGCAATCCGCGTCCCCTCACGACTCGCCGCCATCCGAGAACGGGTGTGGGTGAGAGAATAACGAGTCGGTGTAATTACCACGTCTTGTTTGCGCATCATTTCAGCGACTGGAGCAGGCGGCTCGTCTCCGTGACGATGGCTGGTTGGCATCATTACCATCAATACTCGGTCGCTGACTCTTGCCGCCGCCTCATACAAGGCTTGACCGATGACTTTGGTGCGCGGGTCGGTGATAATCAACACGTTCTCGGTTCGCTGTAATTGCATGCAGGTGCGAAGAACCGTATCCGCGGCTTTTGTCATAGCAATTTCCGCTTCTTCATCAATGAAATCATCAATCTCAGCGAGTAAGATTTCCTCATCTCTCTCGCTCATGGCTCCGCCTCCACTAGCGTCCACACCTCACCTCTATTCGGTTGTTACGGGGTGGCCACTAGTTTTCAACGGGGACAATGCTTCAATTTTAATTGTTCAGGATTTTTGATATTCCAGATTTCAGATGCTAGGTTC
>Ga0066376_10000709_pt1 | contig 31378 bp, 29 predicted proteins | sample Knorr_S15_td_Bot_FD_77009 | JGI IMG/M metagenome (GOLD analysis project Ga0066376, IMG submission 77009) | Marine microbial communities from Southern Atlantic Ocean transect - Knorr_S15_td_Bottom_ad_5009_LV_A | ecosystem: Environmental > Aquatic > Marine > Oceanic | place: Southern Atlantic... | reverse complement strand
TCATCAACCCTCAAATCAGCGCTTGTTATTGCAAATGATGCGTGGGCTTCAACATCCAAGGAAGCGCTTTGAACGCTTGCTGAAATAGGTTGATTTGCTTCATCTCCTGAAAATCCAGCGAAGAAAACTGAAATTGAAATTACTTCTACAACATGGCTGTCTGTAATTACATCATCAAAATCATCAATGTCAATGGCTGTCCAAGTGCCATTTGCTCCTGAATTACCATCATAAGTCCTCTGCCAATCGCTATTATCGGATACCATTTCAAGAGTCAAATCAGAATTTTGTAATGGGGTGTCAACACTCGATAGGCTGACAATAACTTGCAGTGGCATCCCCCTGCTAATTGTTAAGGGGGTGCTGCCATCTAAATTTTCATCCGTGCTGGTTATGAAAACACTGATTTCAGAAGATAATTGGCTATCATTTCGTGACATAACAGGGCCATCTGAATTGACATCCATTTGATATCTATCATGAATATCTACCGCAACACTGGCTGCCCAATATTGGGTTCCATCAACTATTTCTCCTTCAGAGGAAATATTGACTTCCACACTTAGATTGTATTGATCAACAACGGCGACTGGGGTCATTCCAGATACACTGGAAAATGCACTAGTCGAAACATAGATGTCGAAATGGTCGAGAGTTAATGAAGATGGGTTTGGCCATGTGATATTCAACCAACCTCCTTCATCACTTGGTTTATCGATAACAGTTGCATTAATTTGTATAATTAACCCCGGGAATGGAACTGAAACGGTCAATACCTCTGATAGATTACTTGCAACTCCATACTCATGAAGAGAGCGAACATAGTAATCATAGGTAACTCCTGGGCTGATGGCAGTATCAATGGTTATGTTCAATGGGGCAATCGAAATTTCATGAATTGCAAGGTCAAGTTCAGTACCATTAACTACTCTGAATACTTGGAAATTTAGGAAAGTCTGACCGAATGATGTTAGATTCTGCCAATTGAATTCTACCATTTGATCATCAACTCTCACCAAATTAACAACGGGGGTTGGAGGTCGTTCCAATTGAGGAGCACCTGCAATGTATGGAGCAGCCAAATTCTTGATTGAAATGACTCCGGAGGAGGTTGAATTGAACGGAAGTGTAATGTTGAAAAATCCAGTTCCTGCCTGCATTTGCTGATTCAAACTATTGCTCAAGTTTGCTGAGGCATATGGGTTGAAATTGACCATGAAAGATACATCATAAGTGAGATTTAGATTCTCAAGGAATACTATCCCATCACCCCCTGCATCTACGTTTGTGGTTATTGTAAAGTAATCATTATGCCAAAAGTCCTGAGCAATTATTGCATTCGGTCGTAGAATATCAATTGCATCTTTAATCTCATTTGACATATCACTCCATTCCAGCGGCGCTAGGCCTGCAAGGCCATCACCAGAATAACCAGTAACGGTGCCTTCCGGTGTTCCATCTTGGTCAACATCGATTGAGAAATGGTGCCATCCAGCGATGAAAATACCAGGATTTGATTCCCCCCCCGCAATAATGTGTTCAACTCTTCCATCACCGTCAAGGTCGACAATTCTGACATTAGTTGGGGCAGTGACTGGGGCAAATGAAGTCAAGGACTGATTTCCCGCACCACTCGAATTTAGGCCTCTAACAACCAATTGACCAACGAAAGTGGAATCACTACCATCTGTTGTACCGGTTTGAGGTGTGATGATATCCATCTTTCCATCCATGTCTGCATCCGCAATTGTTGCATTTATTGAATTGATGATGTTTCCACTGCTAACACTCCATGCTGATCCATTGTACATCGAAACTGCGTGGCCCATATCTGTAGTTCCAAAGATATCCAAATACCCGTCACTGTCAATATCATAAATTAGCATACCTGACTTTATCCCATCAAAACTAGATATTATATTTGTCCACATTCCATTAGTTATATCCCATAAATATGTTGATACAAAGTCTTCTGAATCAGAGACGATAACAGTCCAACCTGTACCTGTTCCATTCAACTCCCCCGCTGTTATGTCGGTCAATTGAGCCGGCATTCCCACAGATGTATTAGATTCAATTATCTTAGTTTGATTTTCTCCCCAAGCACCAGTGGAATTACGGTATTGTCTAAGCACAAGGTCCCCGGTTCCATGAATTGAAACCAAATCATCAAAATTATCGCCATCCATATCAGCGAACTCCACATCCAGAACTGATGTTAAGAGTGAAACGTTATCAAAAGTGGAATTATATCCAACTCTATTTACATCACTCATATGGATACAAATTGAAGAATCATCAAAACTAGTTACTCCTATATCTGCCATGCTGTCATTATTGACATCGCCTATTCTCAAATCATTACCATTAGCACATGTCTCGACCCAAGAAATACTACTCATGTTAGAATTAGCAGAGTCCCAATCCATCCAGCCAATCGATAAATTGGCACTTGAATTACCATTTGGTTGATCGGAAAGAATGATGATTTCCATATCTCCATCACCGTTAATATCCGCTAATTCTAAGGCCATCACTTTGCCAATTGAGTACAAGCCACCTCCAAGGGTTGGAATAAAACTGGCATTCAACGAAGATGATCCGATTTGAGCAGAATTTGGTATGTAGAAACCCACTGAAGTTGAAGTTCCCGATGAGACGCTGATGGATTCATTAACTCCTCCGTTGCTAAATTCAGTTTGTAAACCAAGTCCGCCCATGCCGGTACCATTCCAAGCCCATTCTTCACTACCATCCTCATTAATATCGAACCAAATACGGCCGGGGGACGGGTCGTCATCATTGTATGAAACTTCAAAAGTGGCACTTTGGTAAGTAATATTTCTTGGAGATTCAATAGATGCAGTAGTTACATAACCTGTTCCATTCAATTGAACAGTAGCTGTAGAAAGGCCTCCTGCAAATTGGGTTAATGAGCCATCTCCAGCATCTGCACTAACTGGTACAAGTGCTAAAAGTGATGGTATTAACATCAATAATGTAAGCGTAACTGCACTCTTTCTTTGCTTGTTTTGAAGGGAGGCAGACGAGGTCACATGATTCACCGCAGGGAGTGGAGTCGCGCACTACCTCATGTGGCTTACGCCTGCGCGCCAAGCATTGATTTTCAATAAATAAGGAGAATGTTCTGAAAAATGGCATTATTCTTACACTAATATAAAATTGTTTTTCTCCTCAATTATTAACTTCCAAAACCAAGAATGATTTTCAATAATCGCACACAGTCCTCATTATCTTCGGTTATAACAAGGGAAGGCATGAAGAAGGTCCATTTACTCAATAGGTTACTATGGAGCGTGCAAACATACCTTCAGTAATGGTTAAAGAAAGGTCATCGGACGACGCATCAGTTAAAGGGGCTGCAAACGATGGGCGATGACGAAGTAATCAACAGTAGAATCTACATCAAAGTAGGCGACATCGAAATCGATGTCTCAGGGGCGCAACACGAAGTTGATGATGAAATTCTCAAACTACGCGAAGATGAAGATTGGTCCACTGCATTGGCAAAGGTTCGCAATGCAAGAGAGGCGGCAATCACCGCCGCAGTTGAGGCGGCAAAACGCGCCGGACTTCCAGCAAGAGGTACAGCATTCAAGGCCTTACTCGATAATTGTAATCTACAAAAGAAACCTGACCAAGTACTAGCTGCTCTCCATTACCTTAGGGATGTGGAAGGGATTAACGATTCTCCTCCGAGGGTGTTGATGGATTTGTTTGAAGACGCTGGCCTTCTATCACCAGGAAACCTCTCGCTTTACCTAAACAGACTACGAGAGCGCGGCTTCTTGAGCATACCACCAAGTGCTCATGACAAAAACCGCTATGCAGTCATCACACCAGAGGGCAGAGCCCACTTAGATAGGCGTTCACGCTACTGAGGTGCATGAAATGGACGATTCCCTTCCAAAGGAAGGGGAGCCCATTGATTGGTCATACCAAGGTAGGACTGAAGCAATTCTTCGCGGTAGGAAACATCCTAATTCTAACTTTGAAAGAGCCATTCTAATCAAAGCGGATTTAGGCGAAACAGACTTCTCTGACTCCAACTTCAAAAGAGCCAATATGAGAGAAGCAGACCTGATGAAGTCGGCCTTCGATAACTGCGACTTTAGAGGCGCAGACCTGCGAAAAGCAAAACTCAACATCTCCAACTTCAGGAATTGTAAATTCAAAGGAGCAGACTTACGAGGAATCAGAGGCAGGTATGCAATCTGGGAAGGTAGCGACTGGTGGAATGCCAAGATGGATGATGATCTCATCAAGGCCCTCAGTAAGAAGTGGGGAAAGCCCGACGAAGAAGAATAAATCGGAATTATTCTTCAGATTCTGAAATCAAACTATGAGTGTCAACTCCAATCGAGGCGGGGACTACTGAAACATCCAGTGATGCTTTACCAGAACGGTGCAATATCGGGAATGCGGCAAATAGTCCGCAACACAAGGAACATATTGCTGAGACCACCGATACTCCAAGATATGTCAAAGAAGTCAAGCCACTCAAAGCGGCTGCAGGACCGCTAGACAAATTGTACGTGATGACAGCAGTTGCTAATAATACTCCATTTCCCCCTAGTCCAAGTTTTGCTCCAATGCTTTTCTTGCGCAATAATTGAATCCCTCCAGCAAATAACAACATGCCACCTAAAATCCAACCTACTCCCATGTACCAGTAATATTTGGCATGCCGTAAATCATCATGAAAATCTTGAACATCTTTTGCAGTAATATCTTCTCCTCCAGCCTGCAAACTTTGCAATAATGTTGCTTCCTCTTCTGAATTGAGGTTAGGCTCACCTTGGTTTTGAATGTTAAAATATCCATCATAAGCAACAAAAACTCCAACCAACACCAAAATCAACCCCACCAAAACAGGGATGACAGTATTTGGTCGCACCGGAATTTCAGGGGCAACAAGAACTGGCCCACTAACTTCATTTTCAATTCTCATGCTACCAATATCCGGCATCTTTCACACCTCTGATTCAGCACACGCAAGAAGACCCTCTTTCAAGGAGTCGGGGAGTGGTTCTGGTTGTAGACTATCCATATCAACACAAACAGTAACTACGGTTGCTCGCCAAACTTCGGCTTTGCCATTAGAAAAGGAATACTCCCAAGTAATACTTGAATTGCCGACTGAAGATACCCACAACGTACAATGGATATTTTCACCATAACGCAATGGTGCAAGAAATTTGCATTCATTTGAAACGGCTGGGAATCCCAACTTCAATTCATCCAAAATATCAGGATAACAAACCCCACATATATCAAGCCAAGACTCCTCAAAAAAGCGATGAGCCATGTCCCAATAATTTGGGTAATACATGATACCCGCCTTGTCCAACATCGGGAAGTCGACGCGGCGTATTGCAGTGAATGCCATGCATAGGCGAGAAGGTTCAATGAATCAAAGCCTCGCATGTGGTAGATATCCATATCAACTAAAGGAAAGACAACTAACCATGCTTAAGCAAAGGAACTTCGTTCTCTTCGGAGTGATGATGCTTCTACTCATGCCTTCAGCCCTTGCTGATGAAGATGAAAAGGATGATGATGATGGTGAAAAAATCCTTGGAATAGATGGTGAAGACCTTGGTGAAGTTGCACTTTACTTCCTCGTTGCAACATTGTCCATAGCAATTTGGAAACCCACATTCAAATGGTTAAGGAAAAATGGGGCAGAATTATTCAATCAAGAGCCAAGGCCATTCAAGAAAAAACTCGGTATATTCAATCGACGATTCATGAAAGTTCATAATTGGCTAGGAGTAATTGCAGCAGTTGTAGGAACTGCTCATGGTATCGTGCTAGAATGGCATTGGACCTTGTGGGCTGGAATGGCCGGTATCTGGATACTCATCTTCAGTGGTTCGTTAATGCAATGGAAATGGCCACCGAAAGAGTTCAGAAAAGGAGCAAGACTCCTTCACATGCAAAGGGCTATGTCAATAATTGTGATTGTGTTGTTGTATGTTGGCCATGGAATTGTTGATTGATAATCATTCAACGATGATGGTTGCAGTCATAGAAGTATGAATTTTACAGTAATATGTGAAGGTCCCAGCAGTTGTGAAAGTATAGGAAAACGTATCGCCATTACCAAGATTGCCAGAGTCAAATTCACCACCATCTGCGGTAGCAGTATGAGTGGTGCTATCCTTATTTGTCCAGATAACCGTATCGCCAACTGAGATGGTCAAAGTTTCTGGGCTGAAAGCAAAACCAGTAATATCTACGTTATTTGATTGTGGAGTCTCGCCATCATCGTCTGTTGTTTCAGAACTTGTATCATCATCATCTCCTCCGATGCAACCAATCATTGTGCTTGCGAGAAGTAGGACGAAAATCAGTAGGGCACTTTGTTTCATAAAGGGGGTTAGATTGAATGACTATATGAGAATTATTATGGAAATAATTAACTTTTTTACATATGGAAATGTGTTAACAAGATTGCTAAATGGCGCTGAGTTCAATAACGGTCGGCATAATTTAGCAAGGTGTTTGTTGAAAAAAATAACTGCCAAAATTATAATATAATATTATCCCTAAATCATAATTATGAGCGTATGGAACGGGTTAGACGATTATATTATTCTTGATGAATTTTTACAATCAAAAGGATGGTGGAATAATGTGGATACAATTATTTTGTTTGAACCTGAAGGTTTTGATGCTGAAATATTTTGCGATGATGGGCACCCTCGACATAATGAAATGGTGGAACTTCATGAAGATGTTGTTCAAGGCGAATTAATCCATTATTGCAATGACCATGACGATACTAAGTTTACAATTGACACAACTAAAGATGTTTTAATAATTAATTCAGGACAACTCGAAGACTCTATTACTGCCCGAATTGAAGAATGTCTAAAGCCACTTCGTGATATTATTCTAAATTAATAAACTAATTATTAGAGTGATTGAAATGGCAAAGAATATTGATGATTATAAAGAAGAAATTAAGGAACTGAAAAAAAAGTTAAAGGCTGCTGATAAAGCAGGAATCACTGTCGATAAAGAAAATTGTCGCTTAGTTTTCAATAATCATGTTATTGATTTACACCCAGTAACTCTTGATGCCTTAACCAAAAAACCAACGAAGGTTGGGGAATACCCCGAAATAATCGCAAATGCCCTAAACGTAGGTCTACTAGCAAGAAAACAAGGGCGGTTAAACAAATCTATCGAATCCTTCAATGATAAATTAGAAAGTGACTTTAGCATGCTCTCTCAGCACATGGATATCCTCCAACACAAACTCGAGAAAGATAACAAATACAAGACTGATTTGGAAATTGATGTAGTAGTGGCTTTGAAAGAATTTCGAGACAAGAAGGGTTATTCTGATATTATCAGTGATACTGGTACTAAAAGTAGTGAAAGCGGATTATCATCTCGAAACAAAACTGGAGATGCTCTAGTCACCATTGATATTGATAAGAATAAGAGGGCCAATATTGGCATTGAAGTGAAAATGGCTTCAAAATACACTTTAGGTGATATTAGCAGTAAGAGTCTGATTATTGATAAAATAAGAACTGAGGATGATTCTGCATTATCGCAAATCCTTGAAACTAATGCCAACAATAATGCTGTTATCACAATCTTTGTTACTGATCGCGAGGATTTAGACCCATTTCCAGAATTATCAAATATCCAATTCTTTCCATCCTACCGCGGCTTCATGGTCAAGGTAGATGTGATGAGCGGGGATTATAGTAATCTCCAAATAACTTATGAAATCGCTAGAGAAATGGCAATTTCAAAACGCTCAATTGAAGGTATCGATACTGCTCTCTTAATGTTTATGATTGAAAACATTGAGCAATTGACTAGGCGACATAAGCTGTTGACAGGGAAGGGTTCTGCCCTCATCAAGGAGGTGAAGGAAAGTCACAATACCATAATTCAAAGTCTTGAAGGTACATTGATTGGCATTGATAGCGAAGTAAAGGCTCTTGCAGATGCAATGCGTTGGACCAATAAATGCATGAAGGGACTTATCGAAACTGGTGAACTATCCGTAACTGATGCTTTCAGTTTGTATACTCTTTCAGATGCAAATTTAGTTATGGAAAGTACTCGGAAAGAACTGGGAGAATACTACGAAGAAAACTCCCATCCCTTACCTGGTGATGAAGAGACTGATGTCTCATAATCTTGCTCTGCGTTCTCTTCCATCAGTGGTTCGCCACATATTTTCTTGATCTGTGAAACTATTACCAAGGTCATTCATCACAAATGGGGTCAAATTCATTCTATTTCTATTGGGTCCGCCTCCTGTTGCATTGGCGCATAGAGCCGGCACTGGGAAGTTCTGCTCCTCGCCTGGGCCTATCTCAAACCACTGTTCATCTGGCACTACCAAGTTCTGATTACCAGTCCATGAAGACTGTTCAAACATCATTCCTTTTGGTAAGTTGAAACGAACACGTTGGTGGGATTTATTTTGGACTTTCAATTGAATTGCATCATCTGAATTAAATCCGTCTCCAATGCATTCAATAATCTCTAAGTTTCCTTGTTTCACCAAATTATAAAGCGATTGGGAATTATTCCAGACGCTCATATTGAGAGCTGCTGGCGAATACAAACCTGGTCTTTTATCACGTTGGCTACGTAGTAAGGATGTCTGCGCCAATAGCATCCGCCCACCGAGATAGTTCTCTGGAGCATGATGTATGTCATGGTAGACCTTGTGAGATGCCTCAGTAAATTTATTTCTTGTCTTCTCATTACTCATGTCTCTATGATTCACACCATCTATGCGCGAACGTATTCTTCTTTGTTCGGTAAATGAAATGCGGCTGAAAGGGTTCAATTCTCTTTCAATATTAATATCCTCAATTGTTCTAACCATGTTTTGATGGGGATCTCCTTTTTCATCAAAGACCACATTCATCCAACTATATGCAGGTACACGCACACTTACATCTTCATTTGCTCTGATGCTTCTATCATCAGACAATGGTCTCCCTCTGCGAATGGTTATCGTTCGAGTACGAGGTGTTGGGTTGGAGACCCGTATTGCATATCCAACGCTCAAAGACTCACCTCCTCGCTTTCAAGTCCCCTGTGTATGAATAAGTGAAGGTTGGTTGTAGTTCTATCTGCTTTTAGGCGGCGGCATTCATCTATGAAACGCTCAAGGCAGTCTTCATATCGATAATTCAAGTTGTGACCATAATCAGCCCAACGGTTATTTTCTCTGCAGATTTCAATCCTTTCTATATCAGGTAAGAAAATACGGATTATTTTATGGGAACCGCGTTTGAAACAACGAGTGTTTAGTGCGTCCTTGAGATTATCACATACATGATCTTGCCAAACTCCTGCAACCGGGGCGTCCCATGTTTCTCGACCACTATGATCGTTTTGAGGCTGGCAATTGAAATCATTGACTTCAATTATCTCTGGTTGGCCCACACTCGGGCGTGCAGGATGTTTCCAATGAGGAAGAAATGCTTGTATCCAAAGTTCATCCCAACATGTAGAGGTTGGCGGACCTGGTATGCAATTTACACCAATACCTGTGCTAGTTGAATTTCTTTCAGCACTGCCCCTTGGGTGTTGTTGAAGGTCATTTGCCAACATCTCAGCCAACATGGAATGTAAGGATTCTACTAATTGTTCAGCTTGGCCAACAGTCATTCCCATACTGGCCATCCAACCAATAACTGATTGAAATAATCTAGCGGCTTGAGCATGGTCTAATCCTGAGCCTACACATCGTAACATATTATGGGCAAGTTTTGCAACATAGGTCCGCTCATCAACCTCCATTCTTAATTCATATCCTGAAATGCCAACCCCAAGAATATCTGAAGCTAAGTTTGCTTCTGTTTGTAGCCTCTCAAGAGCATCTTCACTTGAATAATTAGCCTTGTTAATTACTTCACCTTCACTAGAAAATAAAATTAATCTATCATTTTCACCTTTTGAATAAGCTCTTTTTGAAGCTATTATATCTCTACACTTTCGGCTATAAGGGCCGCGACCCTTGTAAATTGTGTTTCCATTTTCATCATATATCTTTGGCATAATTATCCCGCTAATTTTCTAAAAAACACGGAGGGTATTTAAAGTATTAAACTAATCAAACTAATTATTCAATAATAAGGTGAAGATAATCCCATAAGAGGGATTGGACTATTCCAATATTATTAGCAAGGGTTGATAAGGCCTTGAAAATAAAAACCCGTTACAACGCAACAATATAGAGGTGAAAACATGAATGAAAATGAAGGAAACACACAATCAAAAATAGAAATTGAAGACACAAAAGAGAGCGATAAGCAAGTTCTTGATTACAAAGAATGGTTTGATGGAGATGAATTTCTTGGATACGAAGAAGGACTTGGTCCACTCGGTTATGCCCAAATCATCTTTCATGACATCGAAGTCTATCTCAAAAGAGAGGGTTGGAATCTGGAAAAGGCTACCAAATACAAGAGACATGATACCATCAGGGTCGGAGCAAGCAGAAGCAGTTTCCTCAAAGAAAAGATGGAACATTCATACTTTGGAAGTGCCCACTTATTTTATCAAAAAGAAGGTGAAAGAATCATCATTAGTCTGCAACTTTCTCAATGGGGTTCTACCATCGAAATATTCCATAATGACGATGGTGATGATGAAGCCGAAAACATTTGGAAGAACTTCAATGAATATCACATAACCGAAGGAGTCCTCAAGAGAGCAAAGTTCGACATGAATTTTAATTTCATTACTCCAAGAGGGAGGGATTGGGGCAACCTCATCATGAGTGATACCAAGAAGGACATCTTCAGAACCAATGTCACCAATGTTATCGCCAATCATCAACAGTTGATTGCAGCCGGTTTCAAGACAAGTAGGGGAATCATTCTATGTGGGCCCCCAGGGGTTGGTAAGACCTTGACATGTGATGCTCTTGTCAATGAAATCGATGAGACTATCATTTATGTAACCAATGATACCATCAGAGAAAGAGGAGATATCACAAAAATATTTAACTTCGCAAGAAAGTTATCTCCTACCCTAGTTATCTTCGAAGATATCGACACCTTAGGTACAGAGCAAAGAAGTTTAATGGGTGGCTCACCAATGCTCTCAGAATTTCTCAATGCCTTGGATGGAATAGAAGAAAATGCAGGTGTAGTTACAATCGCATCAACCAATCATTCAGATTTCCTTGACTGGGCATTGTTGAGACCAGGTAGGTTTGAGATTAGAGTAGACTATGACTATCCAAATAACCAGTGTAAGGCTGACCTATTCGCTATGTTCCTTGAAGGTAAGGCAAACCTTGCTGAAATCAATATTAGAGATTTGACAAATAGATGTTCTGAGAAAATGACTGGGGCTCATATCAGAGAAATTGTCATCCATGCGGGGTTAATCGCTGGAGATGAAAGTGGTATGAAAAGCCTTAAAATTAAACAGAAGCACATTGATGAGGCACTTAGTAGGACTCTGATTACCCAATCCAAGTTTGAAAAAGAGAGGGGGCATCTAAGTCAAGATGCTCAGACAAGTCAGTGGGGATGAATTATTTAAATTTGTAATTAGCAGGGCTGAACGCTCTAACAAAAAACCATCAGTTGTTAAATTTCTTTACGGATAAAAATAATTAAATATTGGCACAATAACATGTGGACATGTTCCTGCCACATCCAATGACGACACGAAATCTGGTTCTTGGTCTTACTTGTTCAATCATCGGGATGTCTCTCGTCCTGATTGGGGTGACGCAAGAGATGAACCCCCAGAAGATTCTAGATGGAGAAGAAATGAATGTACAACGCCTAATGATGTGGATTGGTTTTTCACTGCCATTTTTGATCGGTTCAAGTTATTGGATGTACTATGGTTATTATGTGAAACTGGGCTGGGTCAAGGACCCGCGCAAGTCAAAAAACAAAGCTAGTGATGAAGTCAAAGAAGATAAAATTAGTTGAGGTTCGGCCAAGTCTCAAGTATAGATTTGGCAATCAAACTTGAAGGGTTAATATGAGGCGAGTTTCAATGCCATAGGCAATGAGCATCTTGTACTTCGGTTATGGCTCAAACCTTGATTGGGATGACTGGTATGATTATTGTGAAAAAACTGGCCACAACCCCTTTGGATTAGTTGACCTTGGCATCGCATTCCTCCCTGACCACCGCATGGTTTGGCACTACCATTCCAAAAGTCGTGAAGGCGGTGCGGCTGATGTCGTCGCTGGGGATATCGGTGAAGTGGTTCCCGGAGCCTTGTTCAGGTTAGAAGGTGATGCAGCAGAAGCGATGGAGAAAAAGGAAGGGGCGCCAAATTACTATTGCAAGAAAAATGTGGTTGTCCTTACTGCTGATGGAAAACAGGTTGATGCGATTACTTACGTGGTTAATAAGAAGAAAATTAAAGATGATTTCATCCATCCAAAAGCAGAATATGTCGACTTGATTAGAAAGGGTCTGAGTATTCGGGGTTTGCCAACAAAAATGTTAGATGATTCTCTAAACTATGTTTATCCTTCATTCCCTGTTAAGTCTGTCTTTGTCTATGGTACCCTTCGTAAATGGGGAAGTCGGCATGATATCATAACACGATATGATCCATACGAGTCTGTTGAAAAATGCAAAACTAATGCCTTGATGATGGATTATGAGAATTTCCCTGGGCTTGTTCCTGGTAATGAGGCGGTTTATGGTGAATTATATTCTTACTATAATCCTTCAAGGCCTTTGGAACATTTTGACTACATCGAAGGACACCAAGATTGGCACTCCCCTAAAAGCCTCTTTCAAAGAAGAATAGTTACTATCGATGCTCAAGAAAAACAACGCTTTGCTTGGACTTACATGATACGTTCTTGGGAGGCTCCTTTGGTTGAATCTGGTGATTGGATAGAGCATACTCGTTATCGCAAACACAATCGATAAAATCAATCTGAATGGGTTGAGGTTGTCTGCAATACTCTCATCTTTTGCACCACTTGGATACGCAGAGCGTACCCTTTGAAACTAATATATTTCGTAAAAGTTAGACTTTCAATCTTCTGCCATTCTTTTTCTCAAATTCTCACCTAATTCTTCAGGTAGACCTTGTGGGAAATTAATAAACGGGCTCAATCTTTCATCTTTCATACAAGATTTGAATCCGACAGGTGTCATAATATAGGGTTCATAAGGAACAGCATAAATTTCAACGCCTTGAACGGATGCTGTTTGATAATCGCTCCATCGCGAATTCATGATATCGCCCAACGGATGCCAAACGTCTTTCTGATTACAGGAGACTAGATGATACAAATAACCTCTACCGGGTTTCTTTGTAGGATACAAATGTTTGATCCGAGTAGATCGTTCCCTCGTTTTTTTTGCTGGTTTTTTGGTTATCCCAGAACCCGGATTTCGTAAACTTCCAAGGAAATTTTTCTCGTCAATCAATAAGCACCAATGGCTAAAATCCCAATCTAGCATTTCCATTACAAAATACACCTCATCTATTGGAACCTCGGTGAGTGTATACCCTCCTTCACGAGATTGCGAAGATACTTTACAGGCTATATCTCCATTTTTCTTTTTGATTGGTTTGTAAAAATATGACCACCATTCATCATTTCCAAATAGTGTTCTGAACAAATCCTGCTGTTCAAATCTAATGTAAGTTCCACCTGTAGGGTCTTTAGTCCCTACTTTCCGTTTATGGTACGAATTGAAATCCCTTTCAGGAATTGCTAGATCACCGGGATGGACTTCAATGGATTTAAGGAATTCAGTCCACTTATCCCTTTTCCTGTGAAAGATTATTGTTCCGGGTTTCCATTCAAGAGGATTCACCAAAAGCACCTTCAGGCCTCTACGATTTGTGGCCCCATAACAACCTATCGAATAATTCAACCGAATATATCGCAAGGGGTTATCCGAATACCCATTGAAACGATTATTGAATTTTAAAGGGCTGTCAGTGCGTCCTTCGATACGCTAGGCTCTGCTCGAAATTCTGCCTTGAGAGAAAATTCATATTTGTGCAATAAAGGCGATTATAACGCTGTAAACTCAATATTTACACAGAAACTTTGCTAAAAGCGGCTATTAGTTCAAAACTCGGAAATACCCGAAAAAGTCCCCTTCGGCACCACTTTTCGTAATAATTTCGAATTTACGGGGTTATTATTGGAAATAACGCAAATCAAATATTTATGTCAGATTTATGCTTGTCTAAGCAGAAAATAGACGGTTCACGGATTGCCACTACACGGTGCTATTCGAGCGGACCCACCGCGATTCGAACACGGGTTTGAGGCTCCGCAAGCCCCAGTGATATCCAGGCTACACTATGGGTCCTGTAAAGCCAGCGAGTCGCCCTTCCTTCTTGAACGAAACGGTTGCGTAAAATCACATCTTCCAAGCAACTTGCTCCCAGCCCTTTGCTTCTGCTTGCTTAGCAAGGCGTGCATCTGGGTTGACTGCCATTACGTTTCCACATAATTCCATGAAATGACCATCAGCATGGGAATTGCCATAACTCCAACATTTTGTTAAATCGTGATGGTTTTTTGCTGCGTCCTTCTTGACGATTTTGATTTTGCCTTTATTCCTTGGAACCAACCAGCCTTTTTCTGAACCGCTTAGTCTTCCTTGTCTGGTCTCTGGTCCACAGCCATAAACCTCGTCTGCTCCAAGAAATTCTGCCATCGCTTCAGCCATTGGAGCAATAGTTGCTGAGATAATGACAACCCTATGTCCTTGTTGTTTGTGCCAAGCGATTCTATCGATAGATTGTTGTGGAACTTTTTTACTGAGATTATCTTTAACGATTTGTTTGGAGAGGGTTTCAAGTTCCTTCCATGTTGATAATGTAAAGTGGCCGCGATTTCTTGCTGAATCATACCAGGTTCTGCCAGTCATCAGGCTGCCCAGACATCTTAATGTCCACATGCTCATGGTTATTGGTAATCTCCAAGGTCTTTTTTTGAGCAATGTTGCAGTTAATGTCTTCTCGCTACTAGCATCCAATAGGGTGCCATCGAGGTCAAAATAAGCTGCGACATCAGTGCCGGACACAACCTTGCGAAGTGTTGCTTCTTCAAGGATGCTACCCTCTCAATCTTCTGCTACGACGTATACTCGGCGTCCTGCCGCGTGGTCTCGGTAGTAATCGACACCTTTGCAGTGGCGGGGGATGAAGAAGCCGACTTTTCTCGGGGTTAATCCATGATTACGCATTCTTCTATCGATTGTGAGCCAGGCAACAATTTGTTGCGCTGTACATGGCTCGTTTCCCTTAACGTAGCCCTCGATTTCGTTGATCAATCTATCTGTTCTTGCCTTCTTCTGACTGCCTTCTCCTTTGGGTTTTGCCATGCGGCGAACATCACCCTCCTACCCTTATGAAGAGCAGATGGGATATCCCAAGGAGGACCCTTGTTTTACAGATGTTTTTTGATGCGGTTGCTCCAATAGTGGTTTTGGAAAATGCCTTGAAGGGTAGCCTACTCGCAAGGCTTGATTAAGATGGTCGCAAGATTGAGTATCAATAAACTCCAAGCAAGAGATGGCTTAATCATTGACAGCGATGTTCACATGAGTGGGGCCAATGATTTTGACTTCTCTCCTCGACTTTCTTTGAGTGGAAGCACCTTGTCGATAACCTCTGCTTCTGATGGTGCAGAATTAGCAACAACAGAATTAGATGAGGAGTTTTTACTGTTGGTTGAACGTGATAGAACTGCTCAATTAAAAGTCAAGTTCATCGTTGAAGGAATGCATGGTCGCCTAAACAAGATTCACCCAATCATTGCTGATGGAAAAGCCAAGAAATTGGCTGAGTCTCGATGGAAGGCTATTCTACCAATTAATTTTGAGTAAATTACTGAGCTATTTCAGTTAATGTTGGTACCATAATAACGAATGTAACTGTTAAGGTCCAGTCATTTCCAGTATCTGGGTCTATTCCTTGACCAAATGGCGCATCTGGGTCTGCTTGTTCAGCGCTAATAGACCAAAGCCAAGTTCCTGCACCAAATCCACTTCCGCTTGGATTGAGTAGAAGGTCGAGTAATACTGCCTCGGTATCTGAAGTCATGATGCTGCCATTTTTGATGCTGTTTAATTCATCTCGCTGCAATTCTGCAGAGGCGCTTTCATTACTGGTGAAATTACTCGAAGAGGTGGTCTCTTCACTATCGCTCCATCCTGCCTGTTCAACGTTTACATGCAGTGTGAAATTATCTTGGGGCTCAATAATATCCCTATCTAATTCAAGTAGGGCTTCAAAAGAAATGAGCATACCTTCTTCTCCTGGGTTCTGGGAAATACTCCATGTTCCCCCTTGCTCAGTGTAATTATCCCAAATGAATTGAAAGGTTCTCTCGGTCCATTCTACCTGAAATTGCCTTGTTAGGATATCGAGGTTCCATGGAGAGTTAGTTGTTCCTCCATCTTCATCGGTAATAGTTAGGCTACCAATAATCTGACCGCTGCTTCCAGTTGGTAGTTCAACTCGCAGTGATTCAGAGTCAACGTCATTCCTGTTATCGCCATCGCCATCGCTATCCTTTGACCAATCAAGGTCCCAAGAAATATCCAACTCTCCCCCTTCAGGGTCGTAAGAGGTGCTTGCATCGAATACTGCAATATCCCCTGCTTTGACCTGTTCAGGCATTGAAAGACCGAGTACGGGTGCACCATTAACTGAAACTGCGGAAGTTACTGTATCTGTTCCACCTTTGTCGTTTTCAACGGTGACTGAGATTTCGTATTGTCCCCAATCATTGTAACGATGTGATGTAAAACCAACGAGGGTCTCATCACTGCTACCATCTCCAAAATCCCAAATGAACATGGTGATAACTCCGCTAATTGCATCAGATGAACGTGCATCAAGAGTTATTGATTCTCCTTGCTGAATGCGATTTGGCCATATTTGTAGGGCGGCGTTTGGACTAGGTGCATCTTCTCCCATTAAGGAAGAGATGCAGCCGCTCAAAAGAGGGGCGATAAGGAGGAGGCTGAGCAAAAGAGTGGTAGCGCGGCGAGGATTTGCCATGAAATGTCCTCGCGACATAAGGCTGGCGCTATCGTCATGGCATTTATTGCTTAGTGGTGGAGGTGTGAGTTTTTTGCTAATTACTACTCTTCTACGGCTTCCGAGATGTCGCCTTCGATGGAAGCAGATACAAAATGTGCATCTGCAGAATCGACATCGATATCGTCTGCGACATCAACATCGTAGTGTGAAACTAATTCTTCTTCGGTAAGAAGGTCATCTGCGGTTGCATCTCCGATATCGATTTGTGGCGATACATCAACCGCTTCGACAACCTCCAAAGGCGTCTCCTCTTCATCATCAAGGTCGTTCAAGGCTGCGGTTATCCCATTAGCGACAGAATCAGCATATTGTTCTTCTAATTTTTTCACGGCTTCGGCTTCTGTTTCATCAAATGAAGGCTCCTCGGCTTTTACTTCTGGAGTCCAGAAACTCTTGAACCACTGCTTGATACCCATGCGCTCCCCGCTTCCGATAGGCACTTCTTATCTAATGGTTTATCGCCAATTTATTGTGTTATGACTCTCTGCATGTGCCGTGGTCAGCGATTGCTTTGATGGAATGTCGGTTTTTGCTCTCGATCTTGAGACCACAGGACTGCGGGCTAATAGCGATAGAATTGTCCAATACGCCTTTGTTGGTTCTGATTGCGACGGTAATCAAGTTAGAATTGAAGAATTGGTTAATCCTCAACGAGCCATTCCCTATGAATCATCAAGAATTCATGGAATTTACAATCGTGATGTTGCTTCAGAGGCAGAATTTTCTGTTCATGCTGATAATATTCATCAAATGATGGAGGATAGCGTCATTGTCGGGCATAATATTCGGCGCTTTGACATGGATTTCATTACTGCAGAATTCTTGCGCCTTGGCAGAAAAACTCCACAGCCAAAAGCAATAATAGATACTTTAGAAGTCGCAAGAAGATTAAAATTACCACGCCCTCATAACCTTGGAGCATTGTGTAAGAGATATGGTATCGATTTGATAAATGCCCACACTGCTGCGGCTGATGCGGCAGCAAGTCTTCTACTTCTTTGGCGATTGATGAAAGACCATCCAAGTAACTTCCGTCAAGATGTTGCTGAAATTGAACGCTGGTTGACTACCGGTTCTTCCACCTCTTCTTCAAGCGATTCTTTGGGTCGGGGGTTAAATGACCTTGAACCTCTTGACAAACAAGGAAGAATCAGAATTGACGGGGATGATTTGATTCTTGCATTTGGGCGACACAAGGCTAGCAGCCTAAGACAAGTGAAAGTTAGTGATGCACCTTATTTGAATTGGTTGATTTCGCCTGCCTCATTGATTGACGAGGAATCGCGTGAATTGGTAAAACAACATATTTCTTCATTCAACAGTGCTTGAATCAATAATTGGAGACCAAGGCAAAACGTCGCACCAAGAGCCAATTCTCCAAGACTGGGCATTGGTCAAGATACTGCCAAGATAAATTGGTCCTTGGTGTCCATCACTCCTTAATAACTCAAAATTCAATGCTCCCCTACCTTTGAAAACTGCAGGAACCATCTTTCCTGTTGGTAAAGGGCGCCCTGTATCATCAATCGGTTCGCATAATTCCAGTGACGCTGCTCCAGAACTGGGCTCATAAGAATGGACAAGCACAACTGCATCGATGAAATCACCTACGTGCAAGGTACCATTGTCCTTTCTCCACAACCACCAATGTGGACACCATGCCTTCCAATCACAAAAACCACCACATGAATAGTCACCAACTTTTGGCTCTAAAGGAGTAGGTCCAGGAATTGTTTCTTTCCAAGCAGCATAGGCATCATCCAAAACTGATTCTCCTTGTGCTTCGTAAGTTTTTGCTGTAACGGTATACCAGCCTTCTGCACGGATCGGTGGTGGATTTGGGTTGTTTGAAAGTATAATGTCGCGATAGAGCAATAATTGCCTCTTAACTTCTGGTTTGAGGTCAGGACTTGGAGCCCTGCCAGTCTTCAAATCGGCAACTACCCAACCTATGATCTCTCCTTTTTCATTAACATCAGCCAATAATAAATCGAGTCTGCCCATCAGTTTACCATCTTTTGTTTTCAATTCTCCTTCTGCGGCTAGAACCAATGCCATTACCCGCTTCCAAAGTGCGACAGTGATATTCTTAGATGCCAATTTTGGTACTCCTGCATGGGCTAGAAGAAGTTCAATTCCACCTGCTTGTTGAGTTCTGGCTTTGGCATATTCTTTTTCTTTCCAATCCCCATGGCGTGGAGTATTTTCGAAAATCTCTTTTTCTTCTTGCCAGCGAGCCTGAAGACGCTCTTCAGCGATTGCAGGCATCCAATCTGTCTCGGAATCATCTCTGCCTGAAAGGTCAAGTTGAACCAAATCTTCGATAGTGGCATGAACGGCGGTACCAAGGCTAGCTGCCATTCCAGTCTTACGAGGCAAACGCTGTCTTGACAGCCAATATTGGCGTGGACAAATTTCCCATCTATTCCAAGAGGAGGGGGAAAGGCTGTGTGGTTTGGCGCTACCAGATTGGGTCATTCGGCTCCCTCTTTGGGCGCTGCTCAGTCAACCATCAATAATCCGCCGGCGTTGCCATTGAAGGAAAGCCAACCCGCGGAAGTGGTTATTAGTGCTCTGCCACTATTGGGCCACCATGCCTCCCCGCACTTTAGTTAAGATCAGCCCAAATGTTGATGCTGAAGGAGCCCTTGTTGTCAGTTGTTTTCCAAGTGTAGGAATGGTTAGCAGTATCGTGGCTCACTTTTTAATTGATAAGTTAGAATTGGAGTTTGTTGGGGGCATTAGAGATGCCCGCCTGCCTTCTCTTTGCCTCATTCAAGATGGTGCGCCCTTACCTCCAATTCGAGTTTATGCGGGTTCTCCAGAATGCTCAATGGGAAATTGTGACAAGTTGATTCTGCTAATGAGTGAATTACAAGTTCCAGATAACTTAACTTTTGATATCGTCGAAGCGCTGTTTGAATGGTCTAAAACTTCCAAGGTTTCAGCCGGTGTTCTGATTGATGCTTTTGCAAGAAAGGGTCTTTCTGGTGGACCGAATAGTGAGACTGAGCCAATGGTGGAATACGATGATACTGAAGATATCGATGTATTAGGAGTCGGTGCAACCGAACATATGCGAGAAGTCATCGAAAAGATGAAGATTCCATTACTTGAAAGTGGAGTGATGAAAGGAATGTCAGCGGCAATGCTCGCTGAAGGTCGAAGACGCGGTCTTGATTTATTGGCAATTCTCGTAGAAGCCGACCCCCGTTTCCCTGATGCTAGAGCCGCAGCAAAACTGATTGAACATCTCAATGTATTATTACCGAGTATTGAATTGGACAATGAACCATTGCTTGAAGAGGCAGAAAGACTTGAAAGTCAATTAAAGGCAATGCTGGAACATCAGTTGATGCCTTCTGAATCTCCTAAAGAATTGTCAGCAAATTCCATGCTATATGGTTGAGGCATTAATTTCAGTACGCTGATTAGGGCTGCTACAGAAACTATCAGCACCAATATGGAAGATGTTGTGCCTAATTCAATTGAATATTCTAATGGTTTAGACATCGGACCCATCAAAGATTCTCCTCGAGAGAATTTTCCACCCATCGATGCTACTGTCAGAATACTGCCACAAGCGGCCAAACCGATTAAGCCTTGAATAATTGCTGCAGGTCTGTAGTTCCACAAATTTGGGCCCATACTAAATCTTCCATGGAACCATGCTGAAAACAGGCCGATACCAACCCATGAAAGAAGCATTTTATTGAATAATAATGGATTATCTAGACCATCTCCTGGTGCTGCTAAGACGCCAGTAATAATTGCAAAAGGAAGTGCACAAAGGCCTGCAACTACGCATACCAGCGATGTGCTATCACATAATTCTGAAAGACGGGATGGATGCTTTTCTCTGAATGAAAGAATCAATCTCAACGATATCATTGCACCTGCTAAGGTGATGGTTCCCACTGCTAATTCTGTGGCAACGACATGGAATGTTCCTGCACTTACCATCAGAGCATCCCTCCTTTTTGAACTGGACAAGCGAATCGTCGTTGCATTGCAATGGCGATTGCTGCAGCAAGAATGCCTCCTGCAATGGCCTGAATCATCAATGCTAACTCATCGATATCATAGTCTGGTTTACTTGATGATAATGTGAACCAAGGGGTTATTTCTTCCAAAGCAGGATTACTCAATTTGGCTCTCCAAGTCAAATTAGATTCAACTGACGAGGCTGGCAAAGTGAAGGACCATACACTATCGCCCTGCTTAGTCAACGAAGTCTCTAGAATAGTTTCTGAAGAATCGGTCCGCCATTCAACGATGAGGTCATCAGTATCTTCTGTTTCAATTGTTATCGTAGTTTCATCGCCAAGGTCTCTACTTGAAATTGGCTTCCAGCCTTCTGAAAAACGAGGCAAATCCTCGGGCATCGGTTCTACCTCTATCTGGAAAGGAGTCGTTAATCTTCCAAGATAGGCATATTCTTCTGGGTTTGGATCTGCACCATGATGAACCGCGGCATCAATACTGTAATTTCCAGTAGTATCTGGAGCCTGTAATATCCAAGTAAAAGTTGCACCTTGGGCGGATGAAAACACCGGCTTTTCAACATAATTATTATTGCCGCCATTGGGGTCTTGTACAACTTTCCAATCATCTAAGGGTGAGCCATCATTTGAAAGAAGAAAAACACCTACTAAACCCTTCTTTGAAAGTTCCATTCCTGAAGTTTTTATCGACAAAGAAATAAGTTGACCTGTGAAAACCCTCTCTCGGTCTAATTCAATATTAATCGTGGCTGATGAAGTTGTTCCAGAGGAACCGATATGGCATGAATCCATGCAAGAAAAGGCTCTTTCGGCATCTCCTTGACCGCCGGGCTTTGCCAAACTTGGTGAGGCTACAATCATTAATCCGGAAAAAATAATGACTAGAAACCTCGATGGCCTCATCAAGATTCACCACCGGACATCTTCTCCACAAATGCCAGTAAAATAATCGTGCTTGCAGCAATCAACATCAACAAAGTGAGAATCAAACCACCTTCAACCTTTGATGGGTGAGACCATGTGTCCAAAATCGGTAAAGTTACCTCGATTGAAGTTGACATCCCATCCGATATTACCATCGACTCTTCCCCATTAATTAAGACTACAACTGCATGGTGGGTTTCGCCCAGTAACATGGAGGCTGCAGTCCAAGATGTATTGGATGTTTCTTCCATCAATTCGAGGCTGGATAAATCGGTAGTATCTGTTATCGGTTCGAATGAACGAAATACCTTGTATGTGACATTTGTGCCTTCAACAGCATCCCATGTTAAGGAAACAATAATACCGCTGCTACTTGCTTTTAGGCCAGTAACTGATGGTCCTTCAATGGTGGCAAGTTGGGCACTTGTACTTGCTTGTCCTCCCTCATTATCGATAACTACCAAGGTGGCTGTGGTTTCACTTAAGAGTGCTGGAATTGTGATTTCTACTCCTTCGTATGGGATGCTTCCAATGGTCCAATACCAAGCAACAATATTTCCATCAAGGTCGAAAGAAGATGCACCTGATAGTGATAGGTTTACGCCAGCCCAGGCTGGGCTAGGAGCAACTTCTATTATTGCAGTTGGAGGGGAATTCACTACTTCCACTGAAGCGCTAGTGTAGGTTAGTGTGCCGCCATTTCCGTCATTAAGGGTAATAATTGCATAATAGATTCCGCCGGTTGTCGTCAAGCTACTATCTAGTGTATTTTCAGAAGAAATACTACCCGAAGAATCTTGCCAATTTACAGAATTAATGCTCACCTCATCTTCGTCAACATCTGCAGTCAAAATATTGAATGAAATATTTTCTATTGTTGTTGGGGAGGTCGGTGAATACTCAAATGATGAAATTGTTGGTTTTGAATTCTTTATCTCTACTTCCTTTCCCTCTTCTTGGCCATATTCTGTACCATCAAATGGAGTTATTCCGATATACCAAGCCTCACCTCTAGTAGTTAGATGTGAAAGAATGGTTGTTTTTCCAATCAGAGTATTGTCATTCTGGCCATTTATCGCCCAACGGATAGTTGGCATACCTTCTACATCATCATCGTCATCAATAAAATCCCAAGTTACAACCAAGTCTTGTGAAGAGTTGAGGTCTTCATTTCCTGAGATTTGTATATTACTCAAGCGTGGTTTGGAATTTGCAATAATTACAGCATTCGAACTTGTCCATTCACTCCATGATATCCCATCACTGACTCTAACTTTGAATGACCACTCATCACCTTTGCTGGTTGCACTATTAGGTAGAGGGTTTAGGCCATCATGAATTGGCATGTAAGATGCGCCTTTGAACCACTGAATCTCATTATCATCCTCTACTTGCCCAACGTCCACATCATTGAAGGTCCATGACGCTGTTAAATCTGAATTTGTATCTCCATCTCCAATTGCTGACAACGAAAGTGATTCTGCAGTTGGTGCAATGTTTGATGAACCAATAATCATGGTTGTAGAAGAAAATGCTTGACCCGTATCAACTGAATCTGTTGGAGTGATATCGTAATACCACTCATCTCCCACTCTTGTGGCCATCGAAGAAACCGTTATTGCATCATTAAATGAAGTCTGAAGTACTCCTTCAAGATACCAGCGAATACTTTCAACACTGGTTGAATCTTGGTCAGCATCAGTGAAATTGAATGCTGCAGTTAAATCGGAGTTTTCATTTGCATCGCTTGGTGTTATGCTTGCATCGAGTACGCTTGGGGCTGTATTGGCTATTGTTATGGCACTACTGATTTGGGTGGTGCCGGAATCCTCACCATCACTTGGGGTCACTGAAAAAGCCCATTCCTCTCCTCTGCTAGTTGATGCTGCAGGTACTGTCAACAAGTTGAGCAAGGATGATTGAGGCGCCCCATCTTTACTCCAAGATATTGTTGAGCCGCTTTCTGCATCGCCATCTGAATCAAAATAAGTATAACTAGCAACTAAATCATCAAGTGTTCCTGGAGTTTGTGGTGTTAACGAAAGCGAAGAAGCGGAAGGGGCATTATTGGGTTGAGTAGTTTCGGTAATTGAATGAGTAGTTGCTGAATAGGAATCACCGGTTTTATCTCCATCTCCATTAACTGCATTAACTGCTAAACCGACACTAACACTACCATTATTTGCTGAAGGAGCGGTCCAATCAACAGTCCAACTACGACTGTTTGAATTACTATGGGTTGCACTTAATCCATTAATTTGTACATTAGTTCCAGCATTGGAAAGTGTTCCTTTGCTGAGTGTTAGTGAAAAACCTCCCTTTGTTCCTGAAACTCCACCAGTCATTCCAATATTAACGGAGTAAGTTTGGCTTGGATTATAGGATGAAGGGAAGTCATGAGTAGGAGTGACTGAACCAGATGAATGACAACTGCAACCACTACTATTATTAAATTTTCCAGTACTACTTCCCTGCATCATTGGCAAGGAATACATTAACATTATTATGCAAATGACTGTAATTGTCCGCACTCTATTCGATACCATGAAAAAAATGGGTGATGATTAATGACTTGAATATTGGCCTGAAAAATCAGAAATCAAATAAAGACTTAGACGATGATTCCTTTGTGTTTGAGTTTTTATTAATTAAATCAACAAGAGATTTTTCATCAAGAATTATTACTCCGAGAGTTTCAGCTTTTGCCAATTTACTACCAGCATTTTCACCTGCTACAAGATAGTTCAAATTTGTTGAAACTGAAGATACTACCTTTCCACCTTCGCCTTTGATTGCCAATTGTACTTCTTTTCTGGATTTACTCAATGTTCCAGTAACACAAAAGGTGCTTCCAGAAAGTTTGCCTTTGTTTGGGGCTTCGCCTTCTTCGTTGATTTCCAAGGACTCGATTAATTCCTCAATCATAATCTTTCTAACTTCGAGACCTGAATACAATTGTTCAACGACTTTTTCACCTATTCCATCTATTGAGGTCAATTGTTCGATGCTTTGTCCCTCGCCATTTTTCCAATCCTCGACTGCCTGCATTAAAACCTCTATTGTTTTCATTTTTTGAGCCACTAATGTTGCTAATTCTGGACCAATTCCTGAAATTCCTAATGCGTGGATAAATTTTGAGAGTGGCATTATCCTGCTTGTGTTTATTTCTTTGAGAATGTTGTTAGCAGATTTCTCAGCCATTCTTTCTAGATTTAACAAGTCTTTTTTGCTTATAGAATAAAGTTGGGATATTCTAGTAACTAATCCTGAATCATCAAATTGTTTGGCTAATTTCTCGCCGATTCCATCCATATCTAAGGCTTGACACCAATATGTCAAGGCTCTAACTGTACGAGCAGGGCATTGCATGTTTTGACATTTGAGAAAAGCCCCTTCTGTAATCAATAAATCAGTACAGCGTGGGCATGAAGATGGGATTTTCACTCCTTCATACTTTGGTAAAGTTCCATTGAAGGGCTCGCCATCTGCGTGTTTTCTCCCTGCTAAATCCAAGGCTGTGGCTTTGCCAATAACAGATTCTATTTTTGGTATCACATCTCCTCTTCTAACAAGTCTAACTTTATCGCCAATTTTGATTCCTAGTCTATCTAATTCTCCCACATTATGGAGGGTCGCATTCTCGACAGTTACTCCTCCAACCATTTGCGGGGCCAATCGAGCAACTGGTGTCACTGTACCTGTTCTACCTGTTTGCCAATCGATATCGAGTAAGACTGTGCTTGCAACTTCTGGAGGGAATTTCCAAGCCAAGGCCCAGCGGGGATGGTGAGCGGTCATGCCCAATAATTCCCTCTTTGCAAGTGAGTCTACTTTGAAGACAACTCCATCTATTTCAAATTTGTATTTACTGCGTTGATTTCCCCACTCTATGGTGGTTGAGATCATTGAATCGGCATCTGGGTGAACTTGCCAAGGTGCAGGCTCAATACCGGTTTTGCTAAGCCATTCTAATAATTCAGAATCGGCCTTCACCTGTGGTGGGTTTTCCGAATCTGGGTGTCTATCTTCAGTGGTAGGGAATTTTACATCATATGCTTGGAATAAGAGATCGGCAGTATTTGCTTTCCCTTTTTCTGTATGCTTTTGTCGTAGGGCGCCTGCTGCTAGGTTTCGCGGATTTGGTGATACTTCGCGGTATTTCGCTTCAAAGATAGCAAGTGGCATGACTACTTCGCCTCTTATGTGGGCATCTACTTTTAATCCAAGGTTTTCGGGAATATTTTGGATTCTTCTGGCATTCTTGGTGACATCTTCACCTCTCTCGCCGCTACCTCTTGTTGCTGCCCTTACCAATCTCCCTAATCGATATTCCAATGACAAGGCTGAGCCGTCTAATTTTGGTTGGCTAAGAAAGGCTTCTGCTTCAAGGGTAGTTTCCGTTGCAAAGTGTTGAATTTCTTCATCACTTGTTGCCTTATCGAGGCTTCTCATCGGAAATAAGTGGTCAACTTTTATTGAACCTGGGTCGATATCTGAGCCAACTTTGGATAATTGCGGGTGTTGAGAATCGATTTGCTTTAATTCATCCCATAATTCATCAAATTCTGAATTGCTTAACTGGGGTGCTGCGAGGTTGTAGTATAGGTGTGAATGGTGGGCTAATTGCTCTGCTAACCAATTAGTTCTGGCAGCCACATCAGAGGTATCCGGCTCACCTTCACCGGACATACTAATGCCATAATGTCAAGGCATGAAAACCTTATCTAAGCAAAAGAATGCTCTAATCAGTGGCAAGCCTTTCCATGCTTTTTCAAACGCCAGTAATTGTAGGGCCAAGGGGTTAGGAATCCAACCAAAAGCATTAATGGAATTGCATAATAATTCATTCCAAGTTTACCACCTGTGAATAATAAATCGGTTATTTCCATCGCTATTTCCATCATCAACATGCCAATGAAAGACATGCCCATTGCGGTTTTGAATGCATTAGAGATATCCATTTGGGACTTCATTAGGATGCCAGTTTCCAACAATACGCTAGTTATCAATCCGTTGATTAGAGGCAATAATAACATCGGATAATAATAGGCATGGTCGAAGCCAATTTTCTCTCCTATATTGTAATAGGAATATGCTGCTAAGGTGCCAAACTCTCCTATTGAACAACCGATTAAGCACCATTTGGTATTGCTAGCTGATTGCCTCCATACTGCTTTATCGCCCCAGTTGAAAGACTCTGGCTCTCCTACTTGATAACCAGCCTCGACAACCGCAGCCGTCATCTTCATTTTGCAAAAATCGCCTTCTACCTCTGCGGTTCCAGCCACATGGTCTACAGTTGCGGATTCAATACCATCAAGTGCTAACAGAGCCCTCTCAATATTGCTTGCACAACCCCCACAGGTCATGCCCCTAATGTCCTTGAGTACGGTTGCCATTGCTAACTGCCCAAACCCCGCTCTTCTTGACACTTCGTATTGATTATTCGAATTTAAGAGCGATGAAACTCGAATTTTCAACTGCGCAACGAGTCATCATTACATCTTGCATTATTCGAAGGTGTATTTCTGCAACTACCTCAACAACTGCGTTGAATAGGTGGCCAGCGTGTACTCCCATCTCATCATCAGAAATTGTCACGTGAATATGGGTGAAGGCTGAACCATCATTTAAACGGGCGATGTTTCCCTGAAGACTAACCAATTCACAGGCCTCAGCAATTTCCACCCGGTGGTAATTCCCAGATTCTGACATATGACCATAGGCATTGTCTCTGGTTCTGCCGATTCCGCTTGTTATTGCTGCTGCATCAAAGCCAACCTTGTCTGCTATCTCCCTCAGACTAGTGTGAATTTCCTCTCCTGGGTCAAGTCTAACGAACAAGTCATCGCCACTCCTAGTCCAATCCATAAATCCTGACACAGGGTGGCAAGAGATGATTCTTTGCTTCAATCACTCTTCTTCAAAGGATAGGTCTTTCAAATTCTGCCATTCTTCATTTGCAGCCATGGCAGCAGATATCCATCTTCTTGCCAATGACAAATCCCTTACCTCTCCCCCTAGTGGTAGAGGTGCAAAAATCCCCCATCCTTTTCTTTGAAGCATTATTCTTCCTCTTGGTTGCTTTAGGGCTAATCGTAGCCCTTGCCATTCATAGACTTGGCCATCAGTGAATAAGTGGGTGCGCGTTGCAGCATATCTTTTCGGCATTAACATTCCAAGTAAATGAGTGAATAAAAGAACATCAAAGGTGATTATTAGCCAATTAGAAGTTCCAGTACTACTGGCTAATATCCAAGGGGCTGCCATCATGACTGCGATTGACATTATGCTTGACCAATGCCGCATCATCTCTTGTTCAGCAGTGCTTGACCAAGCATGACCGCCGTTGTCAAGAGGGCCAAGTTCTGGTACCAATTCATGACTGCGCCAAAGCATGAAAATATCCCAAACAACCACTATTCCAATGATGGCAGTTATCACCATCCCGACCGCATTAGGGTCAGGCATTTCCATTTCCTTTCACCCCATTCAATCAGAAGATCTCATTCTATTGATTACTGCAACAAGAATAACGAATACCAACGCTATTCCTACTAAGACGCCGGTATCGATATTATCTCCTGCAACCGATAGAGTAGGGGTGGTGATTTGCACATTATCATCTTCAACTAAATCCGTAGTGACTCCGGGCGGGCAATCTACCTTATCTGGTTTCAAGTCATTATCTACATCTGCATCTGCACATGGGTCCAAGGGCCACTTGTCTAGGCTATCTATGATACCATCATTATCATCATCTGTATCGACTTCATCATAGCCGCATTTATTGCCATTTGTCATGTCAAACCACTGTTCTTCATCACAGGTAATTAGCCAATCCCCATCTGCATCGTTTTGAATGACCGAAAAAGCAACTGAAGATGTTGTAGCAAGTCCATGCTCATCTAAAACGGTATAGGCCGCATTGAATTCTCCAATTTCCAAAATTTCCCAAGTTGGAGATTGCTCCAATGATTGCCAAATTATTGCACCTGTTGAATCGATTACTTTCCATGAGTGGCTTAGTTCATCAACTGAACTTTCCCCATCTGTTGCAATACCTTCGAATGAGACATTGCTGAGAATACTGAATCTCTGTCCTTCATCTGGAGAGGAAATGTGGACGGTGGGTGCAATATTTCCTGTTAGGTTGAATACAATATTTCGTTCAGATGCGCTGCTCAAGTCAATACTACTAGAGAAAGGTAAGCTGTTAGGGCCTGAAGCAGTGATGTTTGCACTTCCAAGGTCATGATTTCCACTCTCTGCTGCGATGAACACAGGGAGGTTAAGATTCCACCATGCTCCTTGATTTGAGAAGGAAAAAGAGGTTCCATCATCTGGATTAGTGATTGATATCTGAGCTGCTGCATCTAAGGTAGTCCCGAATAACATGAATTGGAGTTGGAAACTTTCCCATGCAATAACCTTGGCATTATCGCCAGCAGTGATGCTTGAATAAGTACTATCTAACAATACTGCTTGGGCTGCTGCTGTCGAATTATATGCAATGCTACCAATGAAGGTATCACCTTTAGAAGTGAATTCCAAATCCTCACTCAATACCGATATTGTTGCATCCCAAGTATTAGAGATACTAGAAAATGCTTCGTTAAACTCATCGCCAGAATCACCATTAAGGTATAGGGCAATAGCATACCCTGTTATCGTTGAGTCTTGAATCGTCAAAGATGCTGAACCGCGATTATGGTGGATTAAAACTGCCGTGCCATCACCACTTCCAGTCAATGTAAGTCCACTCATCAAACCTGCAGAATATGAAATGTTAACAGCAGGAGCGCCGCTAATACTGAGGCCTGATACATCCAGCCAGCGACTATGGGTGGCCATGAATGCTGCATTCGACACTCCTGGTGTAAGAACAAGATTTGTCATCGATAATTCACCATCCTGTTCTACCAAGTAAAGAGAGGCAGAACTGCCATTGTGGGAACTTGCATTTAAATTATTGAGAGTACCCTCAACCCCTGATAACTGGACTCCTGTTTGAGAACCTGCCCCGATTTCTAATCCATCGATATCCAAGATGGAGGTGCTTGCCCAAAGTGCATGGTCTCCGCATTCTTCAAAGAATGAATCAACGATACTCAATTCAATTCCAGCACCCAATACGCGCAGACAACTTTGTCCTCCATATCGTAAATCGGTATTTTTCAAAGAGATTGAAATTTGCTGTCCGCTCCAAGTTGCAGAAACTAAACCATCTGTTCCGCGGGCAATTTCAGCGCTTTCTGCTGTCATAACTCCACCTTCGATTGAAACTGGTAACAATGCCTCTACAATATGAGTAGAAACTAATTGTAATTTTGCTTGTGCCCCCATCATAGTGATTCCAGCCCAGCGGGAACCTGAGGCTCCCTGAATGGTTCCTGCACCTGCATCCAATGTTCCCCATAATTCAATACCAATATCGCTTGCAACAACTAATTGAGCGCTGTCATGAATTGTTAAAGTTGCAGTTGTATCGATGATTAAATCATCTGCCAAATAATACGGGCTCCATGCGGCTTCCAAAATAATCCAACCATCTTGATTTCCTGAGGCGACAGTAGATGCGAGGAAGGTTTTGGAGAGGCTTGAGTTACTATCCCACATCATCATATCAAGTAATCCATTTGATTGCATAGAAACAGTCTTCATTCCACCCCATGTTACTCCCGACTCCTCATAAAAAGCGGCATCTTCGAGATGGCTAACTTGGCCATTTGCATCAGTCTGTAAATTTGTTCCAGAAATCGAAATCAATGCCGCTTCTATTGCTTCCCCCTTGTCTAGGACCGTAATGTCAAGTTGGCTTTTCATCAGTAAGGAGGCACCTGTTCCAAGGCTTGGAGCACTAGCAATATTTCCACTGGTCAAGGAAACAATACAGCCATCTCCAAGGACTAATTGACCAACAAATTGGATGGAGGAAATACTAGATGGGGAGGTGCAATTCCAAAATACATCAGCAACAATCGATAATTCTCCATCTTCCGAATCTATGGGTTGTTGTGTATTGATTACTGTTGTTCCACCGATCAAAACGCCACTGCTGCCAATCAATTTTCCTGTTCCTTCAGTGGTAAATGTTTTGTTAGAAAGTAAGTTCAGTGCAACCTCTTTCAGAGTTAAACTTGCTCCTGTTTCAATTGTCAAGTTACCTACTAAATAATGCCCTAATTCATCCAATGACGCACCAAGAACCACATGATTTCCTGAAGTTATTACCCAATCACCATCTGGAATTGCTGGTAAAGCGAGTTCTTGATCGGCCACCCCTCCCATCAAGGTGTCTTGGGCTCCCGCGGAGCCGCTGGTTGCAACAACAAGGCTGCCACTTATTCTCAAAGGAAGAGAG
>Ga0066376_10000707_pt1 | contig 31412 bp, 25 predicted proteins | sample Knorr_S15_td_Bot_FD_77009 | JGI IMG/M metagenome (GOLD analysis project Ga0066376, IMG submission 77009) | Marine microbial communities from Southern Atlantic Ocean transect - Knorr_S15_td_Bottom_ad_5009_LV_A | ecosystem: Environmental > Aquatic > Marine > Oceanic | place: Southern Atlantic... | reverse complement strand
CATCAACAGCGCCTTTCAGACCCATTCGCTGTCCATCGCTTTCCGACGAGAGCGCGACGGCGGCGACTCCTTCGACCTGGGCCAAGGCACGCAGCGGGCCAAGGACCGCGACCAACAATTCGGCGACCGCGGTTAGTTTTGAATGTCCGGACGGGCCACTCTACATACATGATTTTCGGCTGTTGCATGACTGCTGCGCCGCGCCGCCTGGTTGCATAGATGAGCGCTCTCTCCGATCTGCGCGTCATTGACCTTTCCAGCGGAATCGCAGGGCCTTACTGTACCAAGATGCTGGCCGATTTCGGCGCTGAAGTAATCAAGGTTGAGCACCCCCGGTGTCCAGACCCCTCTCGCAGTCTGGGGCCATTTCCCGAAGGTTGCCAGTACCCGCAGGATGTCGCGGCGGGCGGCATGTTCCTCTACCTCAACGGCGGCAAGAAGCCGGTCACACTGGACGTGGAGACCGAGCAAGGCCGTACGCTGGTCACCGAACTGGTCGGATCGGCAGACCTGGTTGTCGAAAGCTTTTCGCCCGGTTACATGGACACCTTGAATCTAGGCTATGGGGACCTGGAGAAACTGAACTCCGGTGTGATTCTGGTCTCGGTTACACCTTTCGGCCAGACGGGGCCTTGGGCGGCCTATCAGGCCACCGACCTGACCATCAACGCAGCGTCGGGCATCAGCTACGTCACGGGCTACCCCGACCGCGAGCCGCTTAAAGAGCCGGGCCACGAGACCGACTACCAGGCAGGCGCAGCAGCGTTTCTCGGAGCCATGACTGCGCTGGCCTACCGGGACGTTTCCGGCGTAGGTCAGCACGTCGACGTCTCAGCCCAAGAGGCTGCGCTATCGACCTTCAGCCCTCAGTTTCTTGGCGCCATGCACTCCGGCAGCTCACCCACACGAGGCTCCGCCAGACTTATGCCGTGCAAGGATGGCTACGTCTCCCTGAACGTCCGCCACGACGCTACGTGGGAGTACATGTGGCTCTTCTTTGAGGAGCCCGAGATGATCGACGACGAGCGCTTTGCGACGGCTCCGGACAGGCGCAAGAACATCGTTGCGCTAGAGGCCCTGCTGGAGCCGAGGCTGGCTCGCTTCACCATGGAGGAGCTATTCCACGGCCTGGCGCCTCTGCGAATTCTCGTCGGCATGGTGCTGGAAATCGACAGACTGCTCATCGACTCTCATCTGCAAGAGCGAGGTTTCTTCGTGGAGCAGACGGATGATGTGCTGGGCAAGGTGACCATGCCCGGCGCGCCGTTCCTGATGAGCGACACACCCTGGCAGGAAGGCCATATCTCGCTGGAAATCGGGTCGGACAATCGGGAAGTCTACTGCGGACTGCTAGGTCACGACGACGCGGAGCTTGGCCGGTGGAAGGAGCAGGGAATTGTCTAGCAGCAAAGGCAGGCTTCCTCTGGAGCATCTTCGCGCGGTGGTGCTGACTCAGGCGTGGGCCGGCACATACACGACGCGCCTTCTGGCCGACATGGGGGCAGAGGTTATTCAGATTGAGGCTCTGGACAGGCCTGATCCCTGGCGCGGGGGCTACCCACCTAGGCTATCGGGAACTTACCCGGATAACATACCCGGCGAACGTCCCTTCGACAGGAACGCTGCCTACAACTCGGTTAATACAGGCAAGCGCGCCATTACCCTGGACTTCAACCACCAGGAAGCCAAGGACATGTTTCTTGACCTGGTTGGCATTTCCGACATTATCGCCGAGAACTTCTCTGCCAGGGTAATGCCGAACTTTGGTATGGGTTACGACGTACTCTCCGAGGTGAATCCGAGCATTGTGATGCTCCGCATGCCGTCGTATGGATGCACTGGGCCGTACTCCGCCTACATGGGTAACGGCGGCACTACCGAGCCGATGTCGGGCATTGCATCTGCTCTCGGCTACCCCGACGGCCCTCCCATGAACTCAGGCTTCATGCACACCGACCCCTATGCGGGCTACGTGGCATGCGGCGCCATCCTGATAGCCCTACACCATCGATCCAGGACAGGCAAGGGGCAGGTCGTAGACCTCTCGCAACAGGAGACGTCCATAGGGCTGATGGCTGAGCATGTGATCGAATACAGCATGAGCGGCAGGCTTCCTGCCCGCAATGCCAACGCCGATATCAGCATGGTGCCTCACGGCAACTACCCCTGCGATGGCGATGACTCCTGGGTTGCCATATCGGTGCGCAACGATGGAGAGTGGGTGCGGCTCTGTCAGGTCATGGAGCTGCCTGGCATGGCCAACGATCCGAATTATGCCACTGCCGACGGTAGGGTCCAAAGCGCCTCGCAGCTGGACGTAATAGTCGCCAAGTGGACTCTGACCCGAACCGCCGTCGGTGTAACTGAACTACTACAAGCCCAGGGAATTCCTGCGTCGCCTGTGATGAAGGCTCGCGAACTGCTAGGCAATCCGCACTTGGAGGAGCGAGGATTCTTCCAGGAGCTTGACCATCCCGACACAGGAAGACAGACCTACGCCGGAGTGGCATGGCGCCTCTCCAAAACACCGGGGCGTCTGCTGGGTCCGTCCCCTCGCCTGGGACAGCACAGCGCCGAGGTCTTGCAAGAGCTACTGGGATTGCCGTCCAGCCATGTTCAGCGCCTAGTGGACGCCGGCATAACAGGCGACACGCCAAACCTTAACGACTAGTGTTTTTAGGGGCCGACGCTGCAAACTGATCTGGCCTACCCTCATTAAGAAGGGGGTGGTTGAGACCTCTTCTCCCTGAGGGCCGATAACTGAGGCAGTGCGGCAACTTTCTTTTCCCAGCCTTTTTGCTTTCTCGCCATATTCATATTGGCATTAAAGCCCGTCACCCCTTGTCGCCGCCACCTGCCACCTCGCTTGCCAAGCATCCACTGTCCGGCTACACTGCGATTTCGTAGACACTTGGTCTTCTGAACCTAATCGCGGCGCACTGACGCCCGAGGCAACCCATAAAAAACCCTTCTTGAGGAGCAATAATAGATGACAACCGTAGGCACCAAGAACACATATGAATACATACAAGACTTTCCCAAGCTACCCGCTGGTGAGGAGTTTGGGGTAGTTAGCTCTGTGGCCACTGACTCGCAGGACAACCTCTACGTTTTCCAGCGTAAGGACCCGGTGATGATGGTTTTCGACAGGGATGGCAATTTTCTGAAGTCGTGGGGCAACGGCGCTGTTGAGTCGCCTCATGGCCTGACGATAACCAACGACCTGATCTACATCACTGATAGGGAAGGTTCGGTTGCTGTTACGTTCGACCTCGACGGCAGGCCAGTCCAGATACTTGGCCAGCGCGGCTTCTATTCGGACACCGGTTGCGACACTCCAGGTGAACTGGTTCCGCGAGTTGCTGGTCCGTTCAATTTCCCGACTGAGATGGCGCCTGGTCCCTCCGGAGACATCTACGTTTCCGACGGCTACCGCAACAGCCGCATCCACCGGTTCTCCGCCGACGGCCAGCTAAAGAACTCGTGGGGAACTCCTGGCAACACGGAGCCGGGCCAGTTCCAGTTGCCCCACAGCATCATGGTGGACGCTGATGAGAAGGTCTACGTCTGCGATCGGGCCAACAAGCGCATCCAAATTTTCACGGCCGAGGGAGAGTTCATCAACATGTGGACCGGTATGGGCGGCCCCAACAATATGGTCCAGGACAAGAACGGCCTGTTCTATATTGCAGAGCAGGCTTACGACGACAACCCGGACTGCCTCACCATTCGCGACGGTGACGGCGAGATCGTCGACAGGTGGCCCGTTCGACATGCGCACGGCCTGTGGGTTGACTCCCGCTGCGACATTTACCTTGGCCTGACCACATTCCACAGCGTTGACAAGTACGTCCTGAAATAATCTTGTTTTTTATATAATTGGCGATGCGAAGTTTTGATTTCGTAAGCTGTTTGTCGGCATTGGCCGTCCGAGAGGTATGTTGCCATGGGAAGAATGCAAACAGGTCTTTACGACGTGTTCAGTCCGGCGGTCATGGCCGAATCGCCCGTGGCCGCAGATGTGTACGACGACCACATTCGCACGGCACAAGAGGTCGAGCAAATGGGCTACGAGTACTACTTTTCTATCGAGCACCAGACCTCTGCCCTGAGTAATCTCAGTGCGCCCAATATCTACCTGACGGCCTTGGCACGCGCCACCAGCGTAATCCGCTTTGGCATGATGATTTACCAGTTGCCCTTTCATCAGCCTATTCGGTTAGCGCAGGACACGGCGATACTGGACCACATGTCCCGGGGCAGGCTGGAGTTCGGCGCGGGCACTGGCGTTTCGCCTCATGAGTTCATTCGCTGGAACGTGCCATTCGAGAAGCGCCGCAAGATCAGCGAGGAGGTCTTGGACATAGTCTTGCAGGCTTGGACAGAACAGTCTGTGACTTATGAGGGTGAGTTCTTTCAGTTCATACAGGTGTTGACTACGCCGAAGCCGTATCAGGACCCGCATCCGCCGATTTGGTTTGCGGCCCACAGCGCGGCCAGTTTTGAGTATGCGGCCAAGATGAATTTCAGCGTGTCGCAGAATATCGACGTAGACCCTGTGGTGGCCGAGAAGTTCGCCAACTGGCGTAAGCTCTGGGAGACGCACGGGCACCAGGGGCCTGCTCCCAAGGCGTTCCTGACGCGACACGTTCATGTAGCAGAGACGGACGAGTTGGCGCGGGCCGAGGCTGAGCCCAACCTGGTCATGCCTCGTGAGCCCGACCCTGAATTCGATGACTCTGGTCGAGACGCAATGGCCAGGGCGGGCATGGCGCTAGGTCTGGACAATCGATACGCCGACGACGAGCCAACGCCAGAACAGGTGGAGCTACGTCGCGTATTCCGAGAGCGGGGCCAGTCCTACGACTTCTGGGTAGATAACGGCATCGCTATAGTGGGCAGTCCGGACACAGTCATACGGAAAATGAAAGAGCAGCAGGAGCTAGTCGGACACGATGTGTTCTGCGCGCAGCACGTCTTCGGTCATATGCCGCGGGACATGGTAAAGAAGTCTATAGACCTGTTTGGCAAAGAGGTGTTGCCTGCGTTTCAATAGTAGGCAAAAGCTTGAGTAGGAGCCATCCTTCGACAGGCTCAGGACAAACGGCCAAGAGCCAAAGTAGATTTAGCAATCGGCATCAGCCGACCTTTATCCACGGCTAGCAATGTGGATTAGCCAACAATTCAAATCAAAAAAACTTGCTTGGGGGAGCGGCGCTAGCCAGACCCCAAACATTCGTTGGCAGCATTGCATTGCCAACAATTCAAAATAAAGGAGGAACGTTGGAACCGATAATTAGAACTCATAAAGGACTGTTTGAGCCTCATGGAACTTCCGCCAGACTAGTCTGGCTGGGCGACAACCCGCCCACCTGCACCATGACTTACCTGGAGATAGACCCGGGTAAGACCAGTCCGCACCATATCCACGAGTGGGAGCACGAGGTCTACATTATTGAGGGCACGGGCCCGCTGGTCTGCGATGGCAAGGAGTACCCGGTCAAGGCTGGAGACGCCATATATGTACCGCCTAACGTCGACCACTACACGCTGAACAGCGGTGGCCCCGGCGTGCTTAGGCGCATCGAAGTCAATCCACTTATTGCGGCCCAGAGCGGCGGCGCGCAAAACGATGGCGGCGAGGGCACTGGCGAAGTCCCGGTCATTCGCAACCTGGCAGACCTGGATCTGGTTCCGGGGCCAGCGCAGCACGTCATAGCCGGTCCGCAGGGCGCTAAAAACTACATCATGGCCCACCGCTGTTTGGGCGGCAACGACAACAGCCCAATGCACGGGCACGAGTGGGAGCACATGGGCTTCATTCTCAGCGGTTCCTGTCTGCTCATAGTGGATGGCAAAGAGTACACCGTCACAGAGGGCGATGCCGTGCTGGTTCCGCCTCATGCAGACCACGAGTGGAGGGCCATTGGCGACAACAAGGCCGCGTGGCTTGTCTTCAACCCGGTTACTGATTAGTAGGTCAACGAAAAGCGGGTCGAGCAAAGTCTGTTTTTCGAATATATCAATAGTTGATTAATCACGGTGTTTCAGTGGCTTGAGCGGTTCGCTGGTCATTCGAAATGACGTATCCGCCCTAATATAGTGGCCAGTTTCCCGGAGAGTGGCTTGCGGTTAATTCAAAACGACGACGACGATAAAAACGACGTATCCGCCTTAATTTAGTGGCCAGTTTTCCGAATAATGGCCTACTGTTAATCCAAAATAATTCAAAACCAAGAAAGGGATGCTTTGACAACATTAGATGAAAGATTCTTGTCCAGTTACGGCGTATTAGCCGGGCTCGGACGGGTAGACTCAGAAAGAGTGCCTATTCCCAACACTGCCATCATGGCGGTTAACCCTGACCAGTGGCGGATCATATCGGAAGCCTGCTTCGGCTATCTGTGGAACCGCCCTGGACTCACGGGTCGACAGCGAAGTCTGATAACCATGTCTGGCCTGGTGGTGCTACGGCGGGATGACAATCTGCACGGTCACCTGCTGAGTGGGTTGGACATGGGGTTCTCTCCAGAGCAGATTAACGAGATTTTCCTTCATTTGATCTTCTACGTTGGGGCACCGATGGTCAACACCGCCACAAGGGTGGCATGGGACGTTTACCAGGAGCGTGGGCTGACTCTTGAGCCGTTCCAGGTCTTCGACACAACAGAGACACCGGACGCACTGTATCAGCGAGGCCTGTCCATTCGTTCTCAGGTTCTGGGCGATGGGGACGGCGGTTCTTTCGACCAGAGCGATAGTGTTGACGCGGACTGGGATCGTTACCTGCTGGAGTACCTGTGGGGCTCCGTATGGGGGCGACCCGGCCTGGACCTGCAAGAGCGCTGCATATGCACGCTTACTGCCATGGTGGGCCATGGAACAGACGATGCGATTCGCGACTACGTTGGCGGTGCCCTTCGACTGGGACTATCCGCCGCGTCGGTTCGAGAGATCATGTTCCACTTGTCGTTTTACATAGGCGACTCTCAGGCCCGCAGAGGAAAAGCCCTGGCAGAAGAGGTTATCGCGGCTCAGTAGGCATTCTGTATGAATCAAAAAAAGGAGATTCTTAATTGATAGATAGAGGAATTTGGGCTACCTGGTACGACCTGCCAGAAGATGGCAAGGACGAGTACATCCAGTGGCTTCATGAAGAGCATATTCCGGAGTTGCTGAAACGCCCTGGCTACCTGTGGGGGACGCACGTCAGGAACGTCACACCGGAGCAACGCCGCGAGGGAAGTTCCAATCGCATGGTCCTGCACCACACGGACCTCACTGGCGTACCTACGGGGAACCAGTATCTGCTCCTGTTCGGTGCGGAGAGCCCCCACGACTTTGTGGACCCCAGTCCAGCCGAATTGCTGGATGCCATGTCTGACAGAGACAAGAAAATGTTGGATATGCGCATCGAGCCTCGCCCATGCATATTCGTTGAGGTTGATCGGGTTGAAGGCCCCGAAGTGGCCAGCAGAGGCCCGGGCATCACACCGGGGCCATGCGTTCAACTTGGCACCTTTAACATCAATGCTCTGGAGAACGAGGATGAGCTAGAGACCTGGTACGCGAGGTCGCGTTTGCCGCTAATCGGTCGCATGAAAGGGGCCGTTGGCGCTCGTAAGCTGGTCACGATTTCGGGCTGGGCCAAGCACGCTATTCTTTACGAGTTTCTATCGGTGGAGGCCAACAAGGCTAACTTTGTGGACACCGACCATGACTGGTCGCAAGAGGTAGTGCATAACCTGGTCCACGCGCCAGGATCACCAACGCTGGGAGAGCGCATCTGGCCGTAATAACGGGCATCTGAAGTCGTAGATGCGTCGGTTTGGTGACGGGCGGATGTGATATGTAGGGCGCGCAGTGTAATCGATTTACTATGTATGAGAAGTTAAAAGAGAGGTAACCAGTGGCTGAAATTCTAGGACTCGGATGTACACACGCACCAATGATTCTGTTCCCGCCGGAACACTGGAAGAACGTCCGAAAGGGGCTGTCCTCCAGAATACCCAATTACCAGGCCCCTGAAGAACTGCTGACTGACCTGGGAGACGATGATGGGCTGGCTCAGGACAAGATAAATCACCAGCGCATCATGGACGCCTTCGCCGTAATCCGAGAGAAGCTGCATGCCTGGAAGCCCGATGCCGTCATTCTCATCGGCGACGATCAGTCGGAAAACTTCAAGCGCGAAAATTTGCCTACCTTCTGCATGTACACGGGGTCGCAGGTGGACGGCTATCCGTTCCACGCCGCCAGCAATAACAACAATGTCTGGAAGATTCAGCCGGAGACAAAGTTCTCTTTCAACTGCCCTGCTGAGTTTGCTACGGATCTGGTCAAGTTTGTCATACGGGATGGCTTCGACATGTCGTCGTCCACAGAACTGGCTGGTTGGGAGTGGGGCTTGCCTCACGCGCACATCAACCCGCTGATGTATCTGGACCAGGACGCCGAGCTTCCGATACTGCCGCTGTTCGTTAACTGCCTTGGCGAGGAGGCGGGCGACGGCTATCCACCCAGGCCGACTGCCAAGCGGTGCTACGAGTTGGGCCAGGCCATCCGGCGATTCCTGGACACCAGAACAGAGCGCGTCGCTGTCATTGCGTCTTCTAGCTGGTCCCATTTCTTCCTAACCGAGAAGTTTGGTCGCAGCGCCTTCGACGTAGAATTCGACAAGAAGAACCTGGAGCTGATTCGTACTGGCCAGGGGAGCAAGCTGGCGGAACTCACTCCCGAAGAGCTGCAGGAGTCCGGTGATCACGAGTTCTTGAACTGGATGATTACCCTGGGCGTCGTCGGCGACAGGCCAGCGGAGATAATAGACGCGCTAGATGCTCAGTCACAGGTTTCCTTCAAAGTCTTCGCCGCCTGGGAATAGATTTTTGAATAGAGGGCTGAGGGATACTGGATTGGCGGAGGCATCGGTGGGGCGTTCGTTAGGCAAAAGGGCCGTGAGGCACATGAAGGTTGAGGACCTAGCCTTCGCAAACTTTAGCCATTGTTCATCGCGGGTTGCATCATAGACAGAGACATAAAGCTAGCTAACAAGGCGATCGGTGACAACCACTAGGCATGTCCAAACGAAACTTCCTTGTAGAAAGAGCGGTCCGCCGGTCATTTAAAAAAGGAGATTGTTGACAGCATAGGAACTCCGATAATAAACTCAGTTCACTTAGCGGGTATCGAGCCGAGCGATTTTCTCGAATTCCCGTGTCTTATTTACTGATACCGAATTTGGGAGGAGACGAACTTGACGACAGAAATTAAGCATGGCCATGCACACGCTGGTGCGGCCTCAGAGATTGTTGAGGCAGCCAATAAGTTTCTGGCCAGCCTATCCGAAGACCAGAAGGCCAAGGCCACGATTGAATATACGAAGGGTGAGCGATTCTTCTGGTACTACCCGCCCCTAAACAGGTCGGGCCTGCCGCTTCGAGACATGGACGACTCCCAGCGAGCGCTGGCAATGGAAGTCATCAAGTCAACCATGAGCGAAGAGGGATTCAACCGTTCCGAGCTAATCATGGAGCTCGAGACCATCCTGGGACCACTAGAGGCCGACGAGGGCAATGTTGGTTGGAACAGAGACCCGTCGCTCTACTACTGGACCATCTTTGGCGAGCCCGGTGGAGATCAGCCCTGGGCCTGGCGTGTTGAGGGACACCACATTTCGGTGCAGTTCAGCATCTGGGGCGACAACATCATCGCCACCACGCCATTCTTCTTTGGCGCCAACCCGGCGAGAGTGCCGAAGGGCCCTAAAGAAGGCCAGCGTGTACTGCACGTCCGAGAGGATATTGGTTTCGACCTGCTGAACTCTCTGGACGCCGATCAGCGTGCCAAGGCCATTGTTCACGAGAAGGCGCCTTGGGACATCTACACATACAACGCCACCAGGCCTTCATTGCCTGAAGGCGAAGGTCTCCCCGCTTCTGCCATGACAGGCACGCAGCGAGAGATCATGATGTCGCTCATAACCGAGTACGTCAGCCAGGTCCGAGATGAGTTCTCCGAGCAGAAGATGGCTGACATTCAGGAGAAGGGCATCGACGATTTCTTCTTCTCTTGGCACGGCGGGACCACCAAGGCCGACAAGCACTACTATCGGATTCACGGTGGCTCTTTCGTGATTGAGTTCGACAACTTCCAGAACGACGCCAATCACATTCACTCAGTCATTCGTGACGTGAACAACGACTTTGCTCAGGATGTCATTCGCGAGCATCGCATCATGTACCACATCGACTAGTTGCCAGAGTAGTTAGGTACGGTGGCTAATAGGCTATTTGGGTCTGGCCCTCGGATGTCCGAGGGCCAGACCTTTTTGATATGCTAGCTGTTCAGCGCTAGGCCCTCGACTTCGGAAGTTTGGGGTCGCGCCAGTGGTAGAATTTTCGATACTTTAAGAAATAATCCTTCGCAGGTGAATACAAAAAATGGCAAATATTGGATTTGTTGGTCTCGGCGTAATGGGCAGCCGCATGGTGCAGCGCCTCATGGACGCAGGCCACACTGTGACCGGCTACAACCGAACGAAATCGAAGGCCCAAGCATTGATGGACGGCGGCATGCTGTGGGGCGACACTCCCCGCGCCGTTGCCGAAGCATCTGAGTACACATTGAGCATGGTGTCCAACACCGAAGCCCTGTATGCCATCACTGGTGGCCCGGACGGAATATTGGCAGGCCTGAAGCCCGGAAAATTCTACGTGGACATCAGCACCGTCAGTCCGGCAGCCAGCCGAGATATCGCAAAGCAGGTTTCGGCTCTAGGAGCGCAGATGCTGGACGCACCGGTTTCGGGCAGTGTCATTACGCTGGAGCAGGGTACGTTGTCGCTGATGGTGGGAGGCGAACCCGATGCCTTCGAGTCGGTGAAGCCAATACTGGAAGCCATCGGACCGACGGTCAACTATGTAGGCGTGAATGGTCTGGCTGTAACCATGAAGGTCGCCACCAACCTGAGCCTGGTAGTCCAGATGCTGGCATTTAGCGAGGGCGTGTTGCTGGCGGAGAAGAGTGGCATCAAGCGCGAGACCGCCGTGGAGGTGCTGCTGAACAGCGTAATCGCTTCGCCCATGGTGAAGTACCGTGGCCCCTTCGTTCTTGGCATGCCTGAAGAGGCCTGGTTTGATGTAAATATGATGCAGAAGGACCTGAGTCTGGCCCTGGAGCTGGGCAAGCAGATGGAGGTTCCCCTGCCGACAACGTCCGTTACCAACGAGTTCCTGACGGCGGCACGCGGCATGGGGCTGGCAGACAAGGACTTCGCCGTGATCTTTGAAGTGCTGGCGACTATGTCGGGCGTCAATAAGAGCTAGGCCGGTGTTTGAAGGCACCATCTTTCGACAGGCTCAGGACAAACGAATTTAGAATTCGACGCTGGTGGTGAGTCCCGACTTTGTCGAGGATGCTCGATGCAATCGGCACTCAGGACGAACGGGAAATAAATCAACGTTCGTGGTGAACCTGTCGAACCACAGCCTGTTCGAACGTCCCAAGCATCAGGCGCATCTGCTCAGAAAAATCACCTACACTACCGTTTTGATGATCTCCATCATGCGTGTGGGTGTCGCAGGAAGCGTGTAAGGTCGCGCACCTACCGCATCGGCCAGCGCGTTGATGATGGCTGGCGCTACCGCCACTGTTGCGCACTCAGCCACGCCCTTGGCGCCCAGGCTCGCGGAGGGGTCGCCTGTTTCAACCAGAAGCATCTCCACCTCGGGCATGTCCCTGGTCGTGGGTATGCGGTATTGCTTGAAGCCAGTCGTTATGCCCGGCAGAGACTCCTCTTTCGAGGTGAGGCCGACGCCCATGGAAACTGCGCCTTCGATCTGCCCCGTCAGTCCCAGCGGATAGATGGCTTTGCCGACATCTTGAGCGGCAAACTATGGGCAGCACCCTGACGTTGCCCCTCTCCATGCCCACTTCGACCTCGGCCATAGGCGTTGCCGTTACGTAGACGGCGTAAGGCTTCTCCTCGCCAGTCTCTTCGTTGTAGATCAGCGGACCGGGATCGAAGATGCCATCGAATCGCAACGGCTGGCCTGCCGATTGGCGCGCCATTTACGGTGATGCTCAGGTGCGTGCAGGTAGGCAAGTTTAACATCAGGACTCCTCCAACAAGCGCTAACAATAGGCGCTAAGAACCGGAACTCCTCCGGAGCTTTGCGGAAATTCGCGGAGGGGGAGTCCGCTAGGTTGTGTTGGCAGGCTTCCTAGGTTGAACTGTACGCCTGGCCCTTTAAGCAGTCAATTAGCCCCAAACCCGAGGGGAATACCAAACATATAGGCCCACCTTAAGGGGAGGTATTTACTACACCTATACAGGACGGCATATATTGACTAGTTTAATCTTCTGCCGGTACCGGAGGTTCCGTACCAGTCCACTGGTTCTGGATCTACACGAACGCAGACGTATTTGGAGGCCGTGTACTCGTTTATGAACTCGAAACTTCCCTCTCGTCCGTAACCACTGTCTTTGAAGCCGCCCCATGGCACCGCTGGATGCAGCCTGTGATGGTCGTTGATCCAGATTACGCCGGCGATGACGTCTCGTGCGACGCGATGCGCCCTGGCCACGTCCCGGGTCCAGATCGAGCAGCCCAGTCCAAAGGGAATATCGTTGGCAATTTCGATAGCTTCCGCTTCCGTGTCGAAAGGTATGACGCAGACAACAGGTCCGAAGACCTCTTCCTGGGCCACTTTCATGCTTTGCTTAACGTCTGCCAGAATGGTGGGTTCAATGAAGTATCCAGGCTCGTAAATGGCCCCCACAGGTTTCTTTCCGCCGTGGGCAACCCTGGCGCCTTCATCAATAGATGATTGGATATATCCCAACACTCTCTCGAAGGAAAGCTTAGAGATCACGGGGCCCATCTGTGTCTGGGGATCTGTTGGGTCTCCGATCTTGATGCCGGAAACCTTCGTTGTTAGCTTCTCCACGAACTCATCGTAAATGCTGCTGTGCACCACGGCGCGGGACCCCTGTATGCAGGTCTGCCCCGATGCGATGAAAGAGGCGAATGCGCAGCCATTGACCGCGTCATCCACATCCACATCGTCAAACACGATCACAGGTGCTTTGCCGCCTAGTTCGAACTGAAGCGGTGTCAGGTTTTCTCCAGCCAACTTGGCGACTGCCCTACCTGTCTCCGTACCGCCAGTCAGGTCTAGCTTTCCCAAACGCGGATCTGACGCCAGTGCCTTTCCAGACGTTGGGCCGAAGCCGTTTACTATGTTTAGCACGCCGGGCGGCAGTCCTGCCTCGATTGCAATTTTGCCGATCTCGGTGGGAGTTAGAGGCGCCCACTCTGACGGCTTCAGCACAACCGTGCACCCGGCAGCCAGGGCCGGAGCCAGTTTTTTCGACGCAATCATCATCGGGTGATTCCAGGGTGTCAACTGGCCAACTACGCCCAGCGGGACCCTGGTGGTGTAGTTAAAATGGGATGCCGATGTGGGAATTGTTGTGCCCTGAATCTTGTCGCAGAAGCCAGCGAAGTAGCGGAAATAGGTCGCCACTACTGCCATCTGTGAAGAGGTCTCTGAAATGGGGCGCCCGTTGGATATGGACTCCAACTGCCCCAGTTCTTGGGCCCGCTCTTCAATGAGGTCGGCCATCTTCCACATGATGCGGCCACGGTCTCCACCGGTCATGCTTGCCCACGGTCCGCTAGTAAATGCTCGTTGTGCGGACTCGACGGCGTCCGCGACATCAGCCTCGCTGGCGTTTGCAATGCTTGCAATGGAAATGCCAGTGGCAGGATTCTCGACATCGAAACGGTCCCCGCTTCTCGCAGGACGCCACTCACCGTCTATAAGCATGTCGTACTTTAGCGTTTCTACAAGAGTCAAGGCATGCACCTCCGTCGTTCTCACATTACTGTTGTCAGTGGGGCGATGGAAATATATTAACAACATCTTCTACCAATGCCTATACAAAAAAAGGCACTCATTGGCTTATTGAGGGCTTCAGGCCATATTGGGCTAAATATTTAGCTTACTCGGGAAACTACATTAAAATACCGGCTATTATCGTCAATAAAGACTGTTTGAACTATGGCCTGAACCACCGATCTGTTGGGAAGGTGACGCTCATTTCATGTATGTTTGCGCCGCATGATGCTGGTGCGCAGGTGGATAAAAATGCTAGTTGGCTGTTTAACTAAGACTATTTGACAATGCCACTGTTTGGGAGTTATAGTGCACGACATAAATCTCGGTACAGCCAAGTTGTGGAAAAAATTCACAACAGAGGAATTGTCACAGTCGTAGCCTGCCCGGTTCGTGTGATTCTCGTCGGGCCCTATAATGGTTCAAATAATCGCCGGGAATTACGACTAAAAGTGGCTGGCTGCTAACAGCCGATAGAAGTGTCAAACTATATCAATGTCCTTAAGGTTTAAATTGGCGCTGCCGATACTTGGAAATAATATGGAGGTCTTATTGTGGTGAAACCCTTACGCGTAAGTATGAAAGCATGGGCTGCAATGGCTATGGTCTTGGTCATGGCACTCGCAGTTGCGTGCTCCTCATCGCCTGCTCCAGCAGCACCCGGAGTTACTCCGGCAGAGTTGAAGGCTGCTCTAAGCGCGGCCGTGCAAGCGGCTCCTTCAGGACCTAGCGCCGCCGAGATAAGCTCGATGGTTGCGTCTGCCGTTGAAGGCGCAGTGCCAGAAGGCACGGACCCTGCTGAGATAAGCAGGTTGGTTCAAGCCGCTGTAAGCGCAGCCACGGCTAAGGCAGCTGGCAGTGCTGTTACGGCTGGCGACATACGGGCGGCGATTTCAGCCGCAGCCGCAGCGAGTAGTGGCCCCGACCCGTTAAGCGCAGGTGAAGTTGCGGCGATCGTCGCAGCTGCCGTTGCAGCTATCCCGACGCCGGCACCTGTTATGGCTCCCGTAGCGGCTCCTGCATCGACGCCTAGCTATTGGAATCCACCAACTGCATTCTACGGGGACCCGGTGTACGGTGGAAACCTTCGCATAAATTACGAAGACCCCCTCGACCACGCCAATATTTGGGGAGCTCAGAGCGGTGTTACTGTTCGGTATCGTATGCCCACAATGAACAGCATAGTTGCCGAAGACCCCTACAATGCTGGGGCGATAATTCCCGACCTCGCCAGCAACTGGCAGGACGCCTCCGACCTAACGGGCATCACCATAAACTTTGAGGATGGAATCAAGTGGCATAATGGTGACGACTTCACGTGCGAAGACGCCAGGTTCACCATAGAAACCATGATCACTGGTAAAGGGCTTACAGCCAGTGAGATGGCGGGCAAGTTAGGATTCATAGACCTGGATAAGACCAGTTGTGCGAACGACACGTCCTTGCACATTGGGTTTACGGGTCAGAGTACTACTGCTCTTCTCACATTTACTGACAGAGCCTTCGTCATATTCAACAAGAAATGGTTTGAGGATGGCGGCGAGGACGTAATGTTCAATGACGTCTCCGTTGGTACTGGCCCGTTCAAGTGGGCGGCAGGCCAATCTGTAGGCGTTGATGAGCAGGTCTTCGAGCGGAACGTCGACTACTTCAAGCCCGGTCTGCCATACGTTGACCAGGTCAATCTCTTCGGAATCCTCGATGAGTCGGCGCAACAGGCAGCGATGTTGGCGCATCAGACTGACTGGCACTGGGTGCGGAACTTCGGTCAGTACGATGCCTACGTGGAACACGATCAGATTCAAACGGTTATCAGGGCGACCAGAGGTCACCACTCTATTTGGCTGAATAAGGCCAACCCACCTCTGGACAACATAAGAGTTCGCCAGGCCATATTCATGGGTATCGACAGGAATGCGGGAATCAACGTTCTGCTTCAGGGACATGGCTCTCAGGGGTTCATAATGCCCCCGGGTGGGCCGTGGGACTTGACGCAGGAGGAAGGTTGCGCGATCCCGGCGTGGTGTGAGCCAGCCGGAGGGTACGAAGCCCAGCGAGCGGAAGCTATCGCAATTCTCAATGAGGAAAACTTCGATTTCGATAAAGAGTTCATTTTCACCGTGGAAGCTGACGAGCAGGTTCAGGCTCGCGCCACGTTCATACAAGAGCAGCTGAGATTGCTCGGAATCAAAACCGACTTCGACATCGTCGAGACGGTTGCGTACAGAGTTCAGGAGTCTGAAGGTACCTGGGGCGATATCATGCCCAGGAACGACACTATGCCGGCAGACGATCCATCTGCGGGGATGGGCTACTATTTCAACTGCATTTCCCCGAGAAATCACTGGACTCCTCAGACGGAATGTGACCCGTACTCAGAAGCCCTATTGGCCAAGATCGGAACTGTAGTTGATCCGGCAGAGCGAAAGGCGCTTTCAGACGAGCTTCAGAAATACGGCATGGAGCAGTATTGGAAGTTCCCGCTTTATTGGGAACAAGAGGCAGTTTCTTTCTGGCCTGAGATCAGAGGTTACTACCATCATCCGCAGCCGTCGGGCGCTTTCGTCCGATGGGAGCAACTTTGGATTGACCCGTCTCATGCCAACGATACCGGCTTTAGCGGTCAAACCTCGGGTGTACCTGGCGGGCAGTAATCTGCTGTAGCCTAACAACGAACAAAGGTGCCACCGCTCATATTAAAGGGGCGGTGGCACCTCGTAATTTAGCGGCGTGCGGGGCATATTGGTAAGCCCGATGGACGTTGACCAAGGTAGGTGCACAGCGCTATTGGACGGGCTGCACGCCGCGTATCTATCAAATTGGAGATTGATACTGGCTTCCCATTGAAGCCAGGTGCAAAGAATGAGAAATTATTTAATTAGACGTCTAGCCCTTTTCATTCCCACGGCTCTCGGCGTTTCAATTTTTATATTTATGATGCTGCATGTGATTCCAGGTGACTATGCAACGCAGTTGCTGATTGGTGGGCGAGATTCGCAGCTAATAGCAACAGAAGAGGACTTCACAAGGGTCCGTAAACAGCTTGGCCTGGACGGTTCGCTCGTGGAACAATACTTGAGATGGGGGGGTAAATTTGTCCGAGGCGACTTGGGCATATCGTTTACCAATAGACAGCCGGTAATTGATAGGATGACTCCTCGAATTGCGATGAGCGCGCAGCTTGGACTCATGTCTGTTGCACTAGCCGTTGTCATAGCCGTTCCAGGAGGCATTATTGCGGCCGTCCGCCGGGATACGTGGGTTGACTACGTTCTACGTGGCATAAGCTTGGCGTTCGAGTCCGCTCCCAACTTTTGGTTAGCACTGCTTCTCATAGTGGGACTGCTTTGGGCCTTTGACTGGATTCCGCCCATATCTTATAAGACGCCATGGGAGGATCCTTGGATGAACTTTCAGGCGCTTATATTTCCTGCATTGATAGTGGGCGCACGTAGCTCAGCCGGCATGCTGCGAATGACTCGCTCCTCGGTGCTTGAAGTGCTTCGTGAAGATTATGTGCGCACGGCAGACGCCAAGGGCCTTCCCAGAACTGCAGTTCTATTTGTCCATGTCATGCGAAACGCCTTGCTTCCTGTGGTTACACTAGCGGGCTTTGAGGTCGTAATTTTGATGGGCGGACTCGTGGTTATCGAGTCGGTGTTCAATCTCCCTGGAATTGGTAAATTGCTGATCTCGGCAGTTGGTGGTCGTGACTACCCGGTAATCCAGGCTATTGTGATGTTTGTAGCGATAATTGTACTGGTTGCAAATCTTCTGGTTGACATTCTGTATTCCTGGCTTGATCCGCGGATACGTTACAACTAGACTTGGGCGCAAAATTTCATTTGAACAAGGATGGCGCACTAAATGGCTAGTGGCTCGGACCTAAGTTCCAGAGAACAGCTTTCGGACCTGGCGCAGCCTAGGCGTCCGAGCCGAATAAGACAACTCACTTATTATTTCGGTCGCAAACCACTGGGAGTCTTGGGCGTGGGGATGGTTCTTTTCGTCACTATAGTGGCGGTCTTTGCCCCACTCATCGCTCCATTTGAATACCAGGCCCAAAATTACGAAAACCTAAAAGTCGCGCCAAATTTCACTTATTTCTTTGGAACGGACCAGTATGGAAGAGATAACTTCTCGCGAATCGTCGCTGGTGCCAGAATTTCATTACTGGTCGGCTTTTCGGCAGTACTCGTTGGAACTGGGCTGGGCGCTCTGTTGGGCCTGATTTCCGGCTATTTCATGGGTATATTTGATACCCTGGTGCAGCGATTAGTGGACATGTGGATGTCATTCCCCGATCTCATCCTTGCTCTAACTATCGTAGCAGTGTTTGGCAATACGATGACCAACGTGATTTTGGCTATCGCCGCAACGATTATGCCTCGCGGAGTACGTATCATACGGTCGTCGACTATATCTTTGCGAGAGACCGAATATGTCACTGCAGCTCACGCCATTGGCGCGAGTAGTTTCCGCATAATCTTCCGGCACATTCTGCCCAACACTGTGGCACCGTTCCTTATCATCATGTCATCGATGTTCGGTACGGCCATTCTAACTGAGGCAGGCCTCAGCTACCTGGGCCTTGGAATTTCCGAGCCTTTCCCATCATGGGGAAGAATGGCCACCGTCTCCGCTCAATACGCCATAACGGCTCCATGGATCGTCGTATTCCCAGGAGTGGCGATCATGTTTACAGTCATGGGATTCGCATTCGCTGGTGATGCGTTGAGGGACATTTTCGACCCCCGCCTACGCGGCGAATAAAAAAAAGGGACCGAACTCCCTAGAAATATACACACGGAGGTATACGTGCGCAGTATAGATATCCACGCTCATTTAATTCCCCAGTCCTATGTGAAGGCTACTCGGGAAGGTAAGGGGTGGCACGGCCTAACGCCAGGACAGCTTCCCATTACTCCCAGGGCTTCATGGAACCCTGAACAACGAATACAAGATATGGACTCATTGGGTGTCGACGTACATGTCGTCTCCACCGGCAGCCCATTCTATTTCTATGACCGGGATCTTGACGTCACCAAGGCATCGTCACGTGAGTGTAACGACGAGGTCTACCAGATGACCATGGACTACCCGACTCGTTTTGCCGGCCTGGGCACTCTGCCCATGCAGGATGTCACCTCGGCCATTAATGAGCTTGAACGCTGCATGACGCAGTTGAAGTTCAAGGGCGTCATGATCGACGACCACGTCTCTGGCAAGCAGTATGACGAGCCCGAGTTCGAGCCCTTCTGGAAGGCTGCTGAAGAGATGGGCGCTATGCTCCTCATTCACCAGCGACCCAGCCAGGCATCGGTCAGGCATCGCACCACCAATTACCACCTGCCAAACACCGTAGGAAACTTGGTGGACAGGGCAGTGACTTTTGCGTCTTTTGTATTCGGTGGCGTGATGGAGCGGCACCCGGACCTGAGGGTCTGCCTGTCCCACGCTGGCGGTTACACGTGCTACGGTATTGGCCGCATGGACAGGGGTTGGGAAGTAAGGCCCGAGGCCCGGATTAACATCAACAAGAAGCCAAGCAGTTACCTCAGCAGGTTTTGGTACGATTGCCTGACTCACAGCGAGGAGTCTTTGCGATACGTAATTGACACTGTGGGCATAGAGAGGGTCGTGTTCGGTACGGACTGGCCTGCCGATATGTCCATCGACTGGTCGCCATCCTGGATACTGGGTTTGGCGAGTCTGACACAAGACGAGAAGGACGCAATTCTCTGGAAGAACCTGGAGAAACTACTGAACATTTAATCGTTCCGGAGGCTTTGCGCTGGCTGACCCGCAACACCTACATCGTAATATAGGACTCGCGGCAGCGGCACCGATCGCCTTGGGTTAAAGTTAAAGGTTTGCTTCTGAAACTTAAATTGCCCACAACCTGAAAAACGCCCACAACCCGAATAAAAGGAGTTGGGACAACTGAAAATGCGGACTATAGATATACACGCACACCTGTCCTCTCAGCGCTTTCAGCATGCCATGAAGAATGGTAAGGAATGGCATGGAATGACAGCGGATGAGGGCGAACTAGACAATCCCCTTAACCATTGGGACCCTGAGCAACGCATCAAAGATATGAACTCCATTGGTATTGATGTCCAGGTTGTGACAGCCAATGTGGCCTTCTACAAATACGATCAGCCTGTGGATGTTGCTGCGGCCATTGCGCGAGAAACCAATGACGAAATTCGCGAGATGATGGTCGACCACCCGGACAGAATTTCTGGACTGGCCAATGTGCCTATGCAGGACATCAACGCTGCCATAGCCGAGATGGACCGAGCTATGAACGTCCTTGGCATGAAGGGTGTCATGATAAATGACCACGTTAACGACGTGCTTTATGACGATCCTATCTTCGATCCTTTCTGGAAAGCAGCGGAGGAGATGGGGGCGCTTGTACTGATCCACCAGGCTCGTCCGACGACAGTCAACCCTCGTTTGAACAAGTTTCACGCACCGAACAGCATTGGAAACCTGACGGATAGGACCATTACGTTCGCGACATTCGTGTTCGGCGGAGTCATGGACAAGTATCCGAACCTCAAAATTTGTCTTTGCCACGGAGGCGGGTACACCTGCTTCGGCATCGGTCGCATGGATCGTGGTTACGAGGTCCGACCGGAGGCTCGCGTCAATATACAGAAGCCGCCTAGCGAGTACCTGCGCAGCTTCTACTACGACTGCCTTACGCACAGCGAAGCGTCCCTTCGATATCTTGTCAGCACCGTAGGAGCGGACAGGGTTGTACTAGGCACCGACTGGCCAGCTGATATGAAGCTGGACTGGCCTGTTGCTTGGGTGCTGGGTATGGATAGCCTAACCCAGGATGAGAAAGATATGATTCTCTGGAAGAACCTGGAAGGCCTGCTGAATATCTAGTCATTTGCCTGACAGATCTAAATTGAACTGACCCATGTCTGGGTATGGAAGCCATGAGCTGGTTCGCCCGGACATCGAAAAAGGAGTTAGGAACGAAGATGCGGAGTATTGATATACACGCCCATATAACCCCCGAGGGCTACATCCGAGCGGCGGAGAAGGGCGAGGACTGGTACGGCATTCCAGCCACCAACGATGGTATGACGAACAATAATCCTCGAACCACTTGGACCCCCGAACAGCGGATAGCGGACATGGATTCCTTGAGCGTTGACGTTCAGGTTCTTTCAACGACCGCGTACCTCTACAACTACGATAGGCCCGCTGCGGACATAGCGAAAATGTCCATTGAAGCCAACGACTATGTGTCTCAACTAACCAAAGACTTCCCCACCCGCTTTGCAGGTCTGGCCAATCTCCCTATGCAGGATGTTGGGGCTTCGGTGGCAGAGCTTGAGCGGTCCATGACTCAGTTGGGCCTCAAAGGCGCGATGATTGGCGACCATGTCAATGGCAAGAACTATGATGATCCAGAGTTTCTTCCTCTGTGGAAAGCCGCTGAGGAGCTAGGCGCTGTTATCCTGGTTCATCAGGGCGGCGACACGGTGGTTAGCACGCTTACAACGAAATACCACCTGCCGAACTCCATCGGAAACCTGGCGGACCGCACCGTAACGTTCTCCTCTTTTGTCTTTGGTGGCGTTATGGACAAGCATCCTAATCTGAAGATCTGCCTTTCCCACGGCGGCGGGTTCACCTGTTTCGGCATAGGCCGACTGGACAGAGGGTGGAGCGTCCGGCGCGAGGCAAGAGTGAACATCGTTCAGAAGCCAAGCAACTACATCAAGATGTTCTACTACGACTGCCTCACCCACGACGAGCGCGCGTTACGCATGCTGATCGACACGGTGGGCATCGACAAGGTCTTGTTCGGTACAGACTGGCCCTTTGACATGATGCTGGACTGGCCTGTGGCATGGCTAATGGACATGGAGAGCCTGTCCCTGGAAGAGAAAGAGGCCATTCTCTACCGGAATCTTGAAGACCTCCTGGGCATATAGATTCGAATGGAATACAAACCGTCCGGTAATTGGCAATTCTGTAGTGCAGGACATCGAAAAGAGAAGGAAGATTAGGTGCGCCTTCTAACGTCGATGCATTCGACGCCGAACCAGCAGACACTGGTGGACAAAGTGTCAACACTGTCCAGGGAGAGATTTGCTGGTCGTGCTAGCCAGTACGACATCGAGTCAAAGTTTCCCAAGGAAAATTACGACGACCTTAGGGAAGCTGGCCTTCTGGCCATGACGGTGCCGACGAAATATGGAGGCCTGGGTGTAGACCCACTAACGTATGCGCTGTGCGTTTTGGAGATAGCAAAGGGCTGCTCCGCAACAGCGCTGACCTTTAACATGCACTCAACGGTGCTTGGGCTAATCGGTTCTATGGGCACAGAAGAGCAGAAGCAACGATACTTCGATGAGGTTGTCAAAGAGGGAAAGCTATTCGCATCCATAACCAGCGAACCGGAGTCCAGTTGGCGCGGCAAGTACGTCCTTAGGACTTTGTTCACGCCGATACAGGGCGGTTATCAGGTAAAAGGTGTGAAGCACTTCTGCTCCATAGGCGATTCGGCAGACTACTTCTTCCTGTCGGGAATGCTGGAGGGCCATACAACGGCGAAAAGCGGTCTGCTAACGGCGGTAATGCCAAGGTCGGCACCGGGCGTCGAAGTGGAGAGCGAATGGAACGCGACCGGGATGCGTGGCACAACTAGTCATACGATTCGGTACGACAGTCCAGTAAGAGAAGAGGATATAGTAGGCGAACCAGGAGCGCTTTTTGACGTCGATCTTTCGGGTTATGCCCTGGGCTATTCGGCGACTTACATAGGCATTGGGGAAGCGGCCTTCGACTTCATTGTCGAATACTCCAAAGGTTTGTCCTCAGCACTAGGTTCAGCGACACTTGATGATAACGCACCTACGTTAGGCATTATCGGAGAGATGGGCACATCCATTCGGGCGGCCCGGCTAATGATGTTAGAGGCGGCGCGAGCGGTAGCCGAAGGCGATACCGAAACGAAAATGCTCGCGATAAACCAGGCAAAATATTTTTGCGCCGAGGTAGGCGCAGAGGTCACAGAGAAGGCCATGAGAATGGCGGGTGGCAGGGGCTTTCTGAAGTCCATGCCGCTGGAACGGTGGCACAGAGACTCTTTAGCGGGTCCCGTTATGCCGCCTGCAAACGAGCGCTGTATGGAGACAGCCGGCAGATTGTTGGCGGGTCTTCGAGCGGCATCTTTGGAATTTGAGTAATCCTGAGGAGCGGCATCTGGTTGCATTGGCCGCTGTCTCAGTGAAGACATCTACATAAGGACTAGGTGAAAAGATGACAAGTATTGATATCCATGCGCACATAATGCCCCATCAAGCTACGGACCTGGCCAACGGAGGCGAGTGGCATGGGTACACGATGCAGACTGGGGACGGCCAGAACGTCCTTACACGTCGTGGCAAGGAGGCACATCTTATACCAAAGATGATGTTCACTCCTGAGCAGCGCCTTGCTGACATGGATTCACTTGGTGTAGATGTTCACGTTCTCTCTACCTGGACCAGGCTGTACAACTACGAGTTGCCGACCGGTGATTGCCTGGCGATTGCCAAAGACTGCAACGACTCGCTTGGCCAGTTGATCAAGCAGTGGCCCGATCGTTTCATGGGACTAGGCACCCTGCCCATGCAGGACGTCAATGCGGCCATAACCGAGTTGGATCGGTCCATGACTGAGCTCGGACTCAAGGGCGCGCAGATCAACGACCATGTGAACGGCCTGCCAATGGGCGAGGATGTTTTCCTGCCTTTCTGGAAGGCTGTCGAAGAGATGGGCGCGGTCATTCTGTTCCACCAGTCTGAGTCGGACACAGTGGTGAAGTACAGGTCAAACAACTATCACTTGAACAACACCATCGGCAACCTGGCCGACCGAACGGTGACGTACGCCTCGCTGGTGTACGGCGGCGTGATGGACAAGTTTCCGAATCTCAAAATTTGCCTGTCGCACGGCGGTGGTTATACGGCCTTCGGCGCTGGCAGGATGGACCGGGGTTGGCAGGTCCGCTCCGAGGCGAGGGCGACGCTGGCCCAGCCACCCAGCCGATACCTTAGCGATTTCTACTACGACTGCCTGACACACAGTGAAGATGCACTGCGCTTCCTCATCGACACGGTTGGCATTGACCAGTTAGTGATGGGAAGCGACTGGCCATTCGATATGGCTGTCGACTCTCCGATTGAGTGGCTCAACGGCATGAGCAGCATTACCCAAGACGAGAGGGACGCCATTATCACGACGAATCTGGCCGGACTGCTCGGCCTCTAGTCCGCCCAGGCGTTCAATCAATATCGATTAAAGAAAAGCAAGAACCCCGCTAGTTGCTAGCGGGGCTCTAAGTTATCTACTTTGATGGCAATATCGCTCTGCCTACGATTCAAAAACAGCGGGGCTCTTGGTTATTTAGTCTGATGGCATGTGTCGATCTTGCCTACGACTTAATATCGGCTCCCCAGGCACGGGCGCCGATGTCGAAATACTCTCTGTTGCTGTCGTCTTCCAGCAGGTGCTGGCGACTCTGAATCTGGGCCTGGTAATAACCGCTGGCCTCTCCCGCCTTCATCTTCTCTTCAGTCTCCCACATGCTGATGACGATGGTCTTGTTGGACTCTCGATCGACCAGAAGCAGCGCTCCCTCAAAGCCGTCCTGCTTCATAGCAACTGGTACTGTGCCCTCTGTGTAGACCTTGATGAACTCATCAATGGCCCCTGGCTTCGCTGTGACCGTCGTGACTCTTGCTCGCATATCTATCATCTCCTCATGTTTATGTTTTAATTTGTGAAAACTGCTTGCCTAATGGCGTGCATTCGGAGAATGGTAATGCACATGGGTGTGCGATAACAACCTGAATTGCTGTGCGGCCAGTCTGACGGGTCTGAGCGGCGTTCATTGCGGCGCAGGCAGAGGGCGTTGTCGTTAAGTCGCCTAGGTTATGTTATTCATATCCTAGGCATATGTTGACCCCACTGATTGGTAAACCTATAATCGTTCGGAGGCAGTCTGTTAACGGCGAAATACGGATAAAGAAACGGCTCGTGACAACTATATGAAAGCCATGCTGCTTGAGCAGTTCAATCAGGACCTGAAGTGGTCTGAGGTTCCTGACCCGGAACCGAAGTCAGACGAGGTCCTTATTCGTGTCAGAGCCAACGGAGTATGTGCCACAGACCTCAAGATGATGGATGGCATAGTATCCACGGTAACGCTCCCTCATATCCTTGGCCACGAAGTCGCAGGTGAAATCGAGCAGGTTGGCGCGGATGTCCCTGGCCTGAAAATTGGTGATCACGTCACGGTTTATCCCACCTTGGGCTGCGGCTACTGCGACGCCTGTCGGCACGGGATCGAGAATCTGTGTCTTAGCGCGCCTCGTACCGGTTTTGAGACTAACGGTGGTTTTGCTCAGTACATGGTTACCCGCGGCGTCAACGCAATCAAGGTCAGCCCCGATATGCCCTTCGAGGAGGCTGCGATTCTGCCGGATGCTGTTGCCGCCGTCTACTACGCCCTGACTCAGCGGGCAAAGGTAACGGTTGGCGAAACGGTGCTCGTTATTGGCGTAGGCGGCCTGGGAATTCACGCATTGCAGATTGCCCGCATAGCTGGCGCTAAGGCGATTGCCGTTGATGTTGTGCCAGAGAAGTTGCAGGCGGCCAAAGACCTGGGTGCGCACGCAGTGATCAACAGCCGCGAAGAAGATCTGTGCGAGCGGGTAATGGACCTGACTGATGGCCAGGGCGCAGACGTGGTGGCGGAGGTCGTTGGCGGCTCGATGGTCACAGAGATTCTGAAGCAAAGCCTGTCTTGCATTAGAATTGGCGGCAGGCTGCTGGTTTTAGGCTACACCTACGGCGAAATGCTGGAGGTAGATACGGCTGATGTCATATACGGCCAGTGGAGCATGCTAGGCACCCGCGCATCCCGACTGCAGGACGTTGTTGAGGTAGCGCGGCTAGCGGAGAGCGGTCTGCTGAAGCCAATTGTGTCCGGCCGATATCCTTTGCAAGAGGCCAATCAGGCGCTCGCGACATTGCGAGAGACGTCGCCGCTTGGCAGGCTGGTGCTGACATCTAAATAGGTAACAATAAAACGATAAATGGTGGTTCTGAAGTTTGCCTTAGATAATGGCAATAGAATATCAAGAAAAAGAAATTCTGTGCAGACTCGACTGATTCTAATAACACTTGCAAGTCTGTGCTGGCCCGTATTGAATATATAAAACTAAAGGAGATGGGAATGGTCATAAGGAGTACTTCTAGTTTCGGTCTTGTTGGGACCGACTGGCAGCAGCGTATCGACTGGGACGACGTGCGAAAGTATCGGCTGGAGCGAGCCCGACAGGCCATGAGGGATAACGACTTGGGCGCGATGCTGGTTATGTACGACGAGAACGTCCGTTACATCACCAGCACTATTACGCCAGGCTGGTGCCGGCTGAAGCCCGGTCTGCGATATGCACTGCTTTGTGAGGGCGCAGAGCCAGTCCTGTTCGAGCAAGGCGACATCGGTATTCAGATCAATCGTCACTGCCCGTGGCTGCCGGTAGAGAACGTGCGGTACGCCTACTCCTGGATCAAGGGCGCTGTTGGCCCAGCAGGCAAGCAGCAGGTGACCAAGTTCACCAATGCCATCGTAGAGGAGATGACTAAATACGGCGTGCTAGGCAGGAAAATCGGTGTAGACTTCGTCGATCTCAACATGATCACTTCCTTCAAGGAAGCTGGGCTGGACTGGACCGACGGCGCGGGCCCTATGGTCAATGCCAGGGCCATCAAGTGTACAGGCGAGCTGGAGGCCATGAAAATCGTCGCCGCTATCTGCGACGGTTGCCATTACGCTATCTCCAAGTTCATGAAGCCAGGCATGCAGGAGCACCAGATCACTGCCTTTGCCATGAACTACCTCTACAACATCCCTGGTATTGAGGATGTTGAGGACATCATCGTATCCTCTGGTCCCAATAGCTGGCCGAACTGGCGCAACTTCTCCGACCGCATTATCCAGCCACGCGACCTTGTCATTATCGACATGGCTGCTGTGACCTGGAACGGCTACAAGAGCTGCCAGTACCGCACCTACTGCGTGGGCGGCAAGCCAACTGCTGAGCAGAAAGAGTACTACAAGATTGCGTACAACTGGCTTTACGAGGCCATCGACAAGGTAAGGCCCGGCGCGACCACCAAGGACATTGCCGAAGTCTGGCCGACGTCTATGCAGGCATGGGGCTATCCTGAAGAGGACCAGGCTGCTGCCAACCTCTGGGGCCACGGCCTGGGTCTGGCCCAGTACGACACTCCAGTGGTGTCCCGCATCTACTCCATCGACCATCCTGTCGAGATTCAAGAGGGCATGAGCTTTGCGCTGGAGACCCAGCATGGCAAGCCCTTGCAGTGGGGTGTCCGTGTGGAAGAGATGATGATCATTACCAAGAATGGTCCTGAGATTACTACTCAGTTCCCAATCGAAGAGATTACTATAATCGATTAGTTGACCAAATGGAGCCCGCGAACGCATCGGATTGATTTAGATCAAAGGCGTTCGCGGGCTCTCGTTCCTAAGCTCATAAAGGCGACCTGTGGCAGAAGAAGAACGAAAAGATATCGGTCTGGCTATCGTTGGTTGCGGCACGGTGGGAAGGCTGCGGGCCATGCTGGCTCGCGAATACCCTGCTGTGAAGTGGCTGGGTTTGTGCGACATCAACGAAGAGGTTGGGCAGAGGCTAGCCGAGGATACCAACGCTGACTTCTTCACCGGCGACTTCGAGACGCTGCTGAAGCGGCCAGAGGTAACGGCCACTATTATCGCCACCGACGAGAACTTCCACGTAGCGCCTACCCTGATGGCCGTTGAGCAGGGACACGACCTATTCATCGAGAAGCCCTTGGCCACCGACGCTCAAGAGTCCTTGGATATATTGCGGGCCATAGAGGCCAGTGGTGTTGATGCCGTCGTTGGTTACACGCAGCGATTTCGCAGACGCTTTCTAGCCACCAAAGAGCGAATTCGCACCGGGCAGATTGGCGACATAACCGCCGTTGTTACCCGGGCCTTTATGAACCGGATGGCTCCGCTGGCAACTGTGCGACGCACCGACCAACGTCTACGACTGACCCCTATGGTAGTCTCCGGAACACACTCTTTAGACTTGTGTATGTGGTTCATGGAAGGCCAAACGCCGGTCTCTGTGTACGCCAAGTCGTCTGATAAGGCGCTATCGAGTTACGGCACCAAGGACGCTACTTTCGGCGTGTTCACCATGGACGACGGCGCCATATGGAGCATGAACATCAGCTGGGCCTTGCCTGTTGTTTGGCCCGGCCCCGTCTACGGCCTGGAGATAGGCATCGTGGGCACCAGGGGTGTTATCGACATCGAGGATACTCATCGAGATGTGGTGATGGCATCGGAGCTTCCCCAGGGTGCAGGGTATCGGCCGGAGGGGTACGAGCCTGACTTCCAGCGACACGTCGAGTTCATGACTAGCTATCCGCCTGGCGATATGTATAATGGCGAGCTTTGGGGGCCTATGCGGGAAGAGACAGCGCAGTGGTTCGCGCGGCTTCACATGGGCAAAAAGACTCATCATGCGACCGCTGCCGACGGCCATCGCAACCTGATGCTGACCATGGCAATGGATCTATCAGCGGCACGCGGCGAGGTAGTGCAGTTGCCGCTGGGGCCTGCCGATTTGGCCGACCTGTGATTTCGATATTTTTATAACGAGAAGAGCTGATGCTACGGTAATGTATTTTGAAATCACTGCCCTTCGGCAAGCTCAGGGCGAACGATGTAAACGTTCGTGGTGAGTTTGTCGAACCTCAAGCAGCTAGACCAGATCCAAAAAAAATCCAAAAAAAGAGAGGCCTCAATGGAGCAGATTAACGTAGGCGTAATTGGCGCAGGCTGGTGCGGCGGCATTCGAGCAAATGCCAGCGCCGCCAGCGCTCTGGTGCAAGACCTGCACATCGCCGAGATAAATCCCGAAAGGCTGGAAGAGGTCAGCTCCGAAACCAATGCTGCCAGCGCTACCACTGACTACCATGAGCTTCTCGCCCGCGAGGACGTTACTGCCATCATGATCTCGGCCACGCCAGAGAGCACTCACTATCCCATCGCCAAGGACAGCCTCATGGCAGGCAAACACGTCCTGCTAGAGAAGCCGATTAGCCTGACGCTACAAGAGGCTGATGAGCTTGTCGCGCTGGCCAAGTCCAAGAACGTGAAGTTTACCATTGGTTACTCGCAGCGCTTCAATCACAAGTATGCGTTCATACGCAAAGCGCTTTTGGACGGAACGATAGGCCAGCCCGTGAGCGCGGTTATTAGCCGTCACATAACTCGCAGTCTTGGTGACAAGATCAGCGGACGCACTCCGCTCTCTCCCGCCGCCATGGAGGCCACTCATGACATCGATTTCGTGCTCTGGTGCATGCAGCCTGCCAAGCCCGTGCGGGTGTACGCCCAATCAGGGTACGGCGTTATGAAAGAAAAGACTGGCATGGAAGACACCATGTGGATTATGATCACGCTGGATAACGGCGTCGTTATTACCGTCGGCGCAGGCTGGACCATGCCGCCGGGCTACCCCAACTACTCAGGCACATGGCTGGAGTTTGTGGGAACGGATGGCATGTTGATTGTAGACGACACTCATCGTGACGTCATTGTGAACACCATGAACAAGGGGATAGAGCTGCCCATGTCCACCATGCCGGGCGAGTTCGTGAACCACGTTTTCGCGGGGCCTATGTACCCAGAGACGATTCACTTCCTGGAGGCAGTGGCCTACGACAGAGATGTAATGGTGACACCGGAGCACGCGCGTCAGGTGATGGAGGTATACATGGCAGCGGACTTGTCAGCGGACACTAACGTGCCTGTGGAGCTGCCGATGACGGTTGAGCAGATCGCCATGGCGTCGCCTGTATAGGTTTCGATAATTCATCCTAGTTCATAGCCAGCGTGTTTGAGAGCGCTGCCCTTCGACGGGCTCAGGGCGAACGGTCTTTTCAGCAAACGTTGGTAGCAAGCAGAGGTATCGTCGACGCTCTCAAACACGTTCGTGGTGAGCGCCGTTGGCATCGAGCATTCTTGATGAAGTCGGGATTTGTAGAACCACATGCCTGAACTGGCGTCTCTATGCCCTCATGGCGTCGGCAACGAAGATGCGAGTTGCCTTTATCGATGAGTGGTGGTCAGCGCCTTGTATTTGGCGTCCTGCATAGAGGTAATTCGCTTGATAATCATAATGATCAATATGGCAGCAACCAACGACCCAGCGTTGGATATTATTTCTGCCCAGTTAGATAAAATCGGTGAATGCTCATATAGCTGATCGCTAAAATATATCGAGACTTCCCCAAAGGTCCAGATTCCCCACCACCATCCCATTAATGCCGTTACTTCGATTTGATTCCAAGTCGCAGAACTACTGTGTTGAATTCTAGGATCGCTTGCTTTCCAAATTTCCCTCATGACCCGGTAGGGTTTGGCAAAATTCCAGAGCGGTATGAACCACCAGCCTACGGCCCAACGGGGTGAATTCTTGATTATACACATCAAGTTCTCTCAGGGTTCTTGAGGCCCTGTTTATCCACCTGCAGAACGCCAGTATTGTCGCTATGAATACGCAGATATAAAGTACTGCTAGCGCCATCCTTCTGGTATCGTTCGAGGCTATGGCCTCTGCACTGACAATCTCTCCTGCCTCCACCTTCATGAGCAGATTTATCTCAAGGGAGACGACAGCAATGGAAAACATGGACGCAAGAATAAATGTCAGCAATAGCTATTTGGCTAAATTAGCTCACGCCTTCGCAGACCTGTAGTTGCTGGCGAATAGACTCATGCGATTTCCACATCGTGGGCAATAATCGAACGTTGAGTCTTGATACTTGTGGCAGTTGCGGCATCTGATTTCGGCCAAGGCACTACACTCCAGCAATCGCGGGAAAGCCAAAGTACATTGTAATTTGGCTGAAATTGTTTATTAATGGCCACTCGTAGTAACTGAATCCTGTATAAACAGGCTCAGTTGCGGCCATTGTAAGCGATTTCCGTTAATTATGTCACGAACGTTCTTTGGGCCATCCCATATTGCATCGATCTACCTCATCGAACAGCCCAACGCCGTACTCTCAGAATTGTGGCGACCCGCCTAACCTAACTTGGGCAGCACTTCGTCAAATAGCACGATGTTTTCCGGATCAGGCACAAGCTCGCCGGTCTCCAGCTTCTTGACAATTTTGACGGCCTCCTCATTCATGGGAGTGGGCACGCCTGCCTCCTGCCCCTTGCGAGCGACCAGGCCGTTGATGTAGTCGACCTCGGTCTTGCGGCCCTTCAGGACGTCTTGCTGGAAGAAAGATCGGGCTTCCAGTCCCTCGGTGCGGGCGCTATCGGTAAAGCTCGCCACCAGCTTATCTGGCGACTCGATGGCCTCCTCCATGGATAGCCCGAAGACAGGCTCCATGTTGTAGCCCAGGGCCTG
>Ga0066376_10000706_pt1 | contig 31469 bp, 27 predicted proteins | sample Knorr_S15_td_Bot_FD_77009 | JGI IMG/M metagenome (GOLD analysis project Ga0066376, IMG submission 77009) | Marine microbial communities from Southern Atlantic Ocean transect - Knorr_S15_td_Bottom_ad_5009_LV_A | ecosystem: Environmental > Aquatic > Marine > Oceanic | place: Southern Atlantic... | reverse complement strand
TGCTACTCATGAGATGGCAACAGCACTGGGGTCTGCAGGCATGATTGGCGGTCAAGTGGTTGACCTTGAATCAGAGGGCAAACCGATTGACGCAGAAACTCTGGAATATATTCATATTTATAAAACAGGGTTTCTGATTCGAGCTTGTATCCGGTGTGGCGGTATTCTTAGTCGAGCTACTCCCCGCCAGTTGAATTCATTGTCCCGGTTTGGGGCTCATATTGGGCTTGCCTTTCAGATTATTGATGACATTCTCGATATCACGGGTGATGAAAAACAACTGGGTAAGGATATCGGCAGTGACTTGACTAAAGATAAAGCGACTTACCCAGCTCTTTATGGATTGGAAGAGTCTCGCCGCAAAGCCGAAGAGTTGGTTGAAGAAAGCATAGTTTGTCTGGAAGAATTTGATAATCGGGCAGATCCCCTCCGAGAGATTGCCCGGTTCTTTGTGCAACGAACATTTTAATTAACTGGGACCCCTCAAAGTATGAGCAAGCTCTTAGGCCAAATCGATAGTCCCCAGGATTTGAAAAAACTTTCAGTGGAAGAGTTACCGCTTCTCGCTCGGGAAATCCGCGATACTCTTCTGGAAACCATTTCTGAAACTGGCGGGCATCTGTCATCCAACCTGGGTGTGGTGGAGTTGACGATGGCGATGCATTACGTCTTTGACAGCCCGAAGGATAAGTTTGTCTGGGATGTGGGCCACCAATCTTATGTTCATAAGTTACTGACAGGCAGACGCGACCGATTCAGCACTCTCCGTCAGCAAGGGGGGTTATGTGGTTTCACCCGGCGGGAAGAAAGCGAGCACGATCACTGGAACTGCGGACACGGTGGCACTTCTATTTCTGCCGCGCTGGCTTTTGCTCAGGCGCGAGATCTGAAAAAAGAAGACAATAAGGTGCTTGCGGTCATTGGCGATGGTTCGCTGACTGCGGGAATGGCTTTTGAAGGGCTCAACCATACCGGACATATCCAGAACGATATGATCGTTGTGCTCAACGACAATGAAATGTCCATATCTGCCAATGTGGGAGGCATGTCCGCGCATCTCAGTAAAATCATGACCGGGCAGGTGATGCTAAAAATTAAACAGGAGGTTGGCCAGCTTTTATTGGCGGTTCCTGGTATCGGTAAGGAAATCTCCCGCTATGCGCATAAGATAGACGAAGCTATAAAGGGAGTATTCATTCCCGGACGTTTGTTCGAAGACCTGGGTTTTCGCTATGTTGGGCCGATAGATGGTCATGATGTCGAAGAATTGATCAATGTCTTTAACAGTGTAAAAGACCTTAAAGGTCCGACTTTAATGCATGTCATCACCCGCAAGGGAAAGGGTTACGAACAGGCGGAAGAGAAAGCGGATGTCTGGCACGGTGCCAAACCCTTTGATATTTCTACGGGAGTATTTCACAAGAAAAAATCCAACCCGGCTTATACTGCTGTGTTTGCTGATGCCTTGATTGAACTGGCTAAAGAGGATGACAAGATCATTGGTATTACTGCGGCGATGCCGGATGGGACGGGTATCAGTAAATTTGGCAAAGAGTTTCCCGACCGGACCTTTGATGTGGGCATGGCGGAACAACACGGAGTCGCTTTTGCAGGTGCTCTCTCGATAGAAGGTTTTCGTCCGGTTGCGGCCATTTATTCTACCTTTTTGCAAAGGGCGTATGATCAGGTTGTTCACGACATCTGCCTGATGAACCTGTCGGTGACGTTTGCCTTGGACCGGGCAGGAATAGTCGGGGAAGATGGTGCAACGCATCAAGGTTTGTACGACATTGCGTTTCTTCGCACCTTGCCGAACATGGTGGTCATGGCTCCTAAAGATGAAAATGAACTGCGGCATATGTTGAAAACAGCGATTTACCATCAAGGTCCTGCGGCCCTTCGTTATCCCCGAGGTTCCGGTTTGGGTGTACCGCTCGATCCTGAAATGAAGGAGCTTGAGATCGGCAAAGGGGAAGTGATTCAAGATGGATCAGATATTGCTATTTTTGCTTACGGGCATACGGTTGAATGGGCTCAGAAGGTGGCGGATAAGTTTGAGAAAGAAGGCGTCAGCGTTGCTGTTATCAATGCCCGGTTTGCCAAACCGGTGGATAAAGAATTGATTGTCAAATACGCTCTCAAAACACGGTGCCTGATTACCACTGAAGAACATTCTCTTAAAGGCGGTTTTGGATCCGCTATTCTGGAAGCTCTGCAGGAAGAGCAGGTGGTGAATATTCCGGTTAAGTGTATTGGGCTTGGTGATATTGTTCTGGAACATGGCTCGCCCGGCGTACAACGTAAAAACCTTAAGCTGGACCCAGAGGGCATGTTTGAAACCATCATGACGTTTTATGGGGCAGTGGCAGAAATGGCGGCTTCCGGTAACGGGAAAACATGGGTGGTTGGTAATGGCAAGAAGTCTCATTCCCCGAACGGTAAAAAGCCTTCCTATTCCGGAAATGGCAAGAAAGAAGAGATCAAGGTAAAACAACCTCTGAATGGCTAGAACTTCCCACGTTAAGCGCTCTACCAGCGAAACCCAAATTGAAGTCCGTTTGAACCTGGATGGAACCGGGATTCAGGATATCCAGACCCCTGTCCCATTTTTGGACCATATGCTGGCGCAATTGGCCCGGCATGGTTATTTTGACCTGACGGTCAAGGCCCAGGGTGATACCCATATAGACTCTCACCATACACTGGAAGATGTCGGGATAGCTGTGGGTCAGGCTTTCAAGGAAGCGTTAGGAGATAAAAAAGGTATTCGCCGGTTCGCTGAAGCCAATGTGCCCCTGAATGAGGCTTTGGCCCAATGCATCATCGATATCAGTGGTCGGGCTTTTTTTGTATTCAACCTGGAACTTCCCAAAGCCAAGCTTGGTGAGTTCGATGTCGAACTGGTGCCGGAGTTTTTCCAGGCTTTTTCCGCCAACAGTGGTATGACCCTGCACTTTAATTCCCCATACTGGAATAATCTTCACCACATAACAGAAGCGTTGTTTAAAGCTTTTGCCCGCGCTTTAGATTCTGCCTGTACCTTGGACTCCCGCTCCGGAGATGTTCCTTCCACCAAAGGGACGCTTTAGTTGATCGCTATTATTGATTACGGAATGGGCAATCTCCGTTCCGTACAAAAAGGTTTTGAGGCCGTGGGTGCTGAGGCAATTGTTACCAGCGACTCGCGGAAAATCCTTTCGGCCAAATCTGTGGTGCTTCCCGGGGTTGGGGCTTTTAAGGAGTGTATGGCGAACCTGAAGAAGCTGGATCTTATTGACACCGTGCACCAGTCGGTCAAAAGCGGTAAACCCTTCTTGGGGATCTGCCTTGGACTGCAACTTCTGTTTACTCAGGCTGAAGAATTTGGTCATGTAGATGGGCTGGGTATCCTCCCCGGAAAAGTGGTGGGATTCAAAGATGCTAAGCCCAAGTCTGGTGAGCCGTTAAAAATCCCGCATATGGGCTGGAACCGGGTGCGAGTGACTCCCGGTAACCCGTTGTTTGATTCGGTGGCCGATGAGTCCTATTTTTATTTTGTGCATTCCTATTATGTTGTTCCTGAAGACCCGGCGATCATTGCCACTACCACCTGTTATGGAATCGACTTCGCATCTGGAATCCATCAAGAGAATATTCATGCTTTCCAGTTTCATCCGGAAAAAAGCCAGCGCCTCGGTCTTACCATGCTGAAAAATTTTTCCCGACTCCACCACTAGCCATGGGGGCAGGTAGCAATGGCCTGTTGAGCCGAGCAGACAGTTGTCCGCAATATAATGATTGCTATTTACCTGCGGAGGTTCTCCGTCCACTAGGCCCGGCGAGCCGCCGGTGGCAGATAGCAATGACTCATCAAGCTTCCGATATTTCTTATTGCCAGATAGAGCTGTTGCACGCTGGCCCCACGCCCAGTGGCTAAAGGGTATCTTCGTGGCATTTTATTGTCCCTTCTCACAGCTTTGCTTTGGGGCGTCCTTCCTATCATTCTAAAAATCACTCTACAGGGTTTTCATGCCGGAACGATTGCCTGGTTCCGTTTTCTGTTTGCATTTTTGGTGCTGGCAGTCATCCTGCAATGGAAAGGACATGACCCCATGCGCATTCTTCGCAAGCCACCATGGATGGGAATCGTAGGAGGGCTTTGCCTGGCAGCAAATTATTACTGGGTGACGATGGGTGTGCACTTAAGCGGGCCCTCCAATATGGCGGTTCTGATACAGGTTGCTGGGGTGTTTTTGGTTTTGGCAGGGGTTTTTGTTTTTCATGAACGCCTGTCTTTAATGCAGGTGCTGGGAATGGTCATTGTGGGATGTGGGTTGTTCCTGTTTTTTTATGACCAACAAAGCCGGATTCAGGAACCGGGAGAATATTATTACGCTAACTTTTTAATTGTTCTTGCGGCTCTGGTGTGGGTGGGTTATATGGTGTCGCAAAAATTTCTCAGTCGGCAATATGGGGCCCAGTCTTTAAACCTGTTGGTCTATGCCGTTGCCACCTTTGCGCTGATAGGAGGCGTTGAGTGGGTTGATTTCACCAGCGCGGGTCTCACCGCCTGGTTATCTCTGATATTTTGCGCAGTGAATACGCTACTTGCTTATGGCGCCCTTGCCGAAGCGGTGAAATATATCCCCTTGGCCCTGATCAGCGTTATCATTAGCCTGAATCCGCTAATTACCCTTTGGGGAATGAAAATTCTTCCTGAAATTGGCTTTGCCGGACTGCAATCCGACCCGGTCGGGTCGCTGGGATATTTTGGCGGTGCCATCGCTGTTACCGGAGTGGTATTGGTGGTCTACCGTCCGGGAAACAAGGCTACACCTTGAGGAAATAAGCAATACCTTTTTACTGCCCGCAAACCGTGCTGGCGGCTTGAAAAGCTTTTGCTCGTTGCCACCGGCGGTTCGCCGGCGTCTACTAGTCACCGGTTTCTGGATTTCATGCCCCGGTCGATTTCGCGGTCGGCCTCGCGTTTCTTGAGCGCGGCGCGTTTGTCATAAAGTTTTTTCGCTTTACAAATGCCGAGATCGACTTTTGCCTTACCATTTTTAAAATAAACTTTCAGTGGAACCAGAGTGCAGCCTTTTTCCTGGGTTTTGCCGATGAGCTTGCTGATCTCTTTTTTATGCAAAAGCAGTTTGCGCTTTCGCATAGGGTGATGGTTGAATTGCGTGGCTGGGGTGTAAGCATCGATATGGAAATGGAGTAGCCAGGCTTCTTCGTTATCAATGATGGCGTAGCTGTCGACCAGATTGGCTTTGCCGTCTCTCAGAGATTTGACTTCGGTGCCCTTTAGCACTATTCCGGCCTCGAAGGTGTCTTCGATGGAATAGTTATGTCTTGCCTTTTTATTCTGGCAGACAATATTAATATCACTCACGATCAATAACCGGGTAAATGAAAAGCATTATTGAATCACCCTTACCTCAGTCCTACCCCTTCGGGGCACGAGAGCTTAGGAAGAATATTACGTCTACCTTCAAGGGAGAGGAAGCAAAAAATTCCTCTTCTTACTTATTTATTCAAGTAACCTGCTAGTTTATTTTCAGGATTACGGACTGCCCCACTCGGGCTTTCAGTTTTTTCCTGGCGTTATCTTCACGGTAGAAGATTTCCAGTTGATTCCAGCTATTGATGATGGCTCCGGGTTGATTGTCTTTCATCTGGTAATAACCGGTGACGAGTCCTTCGATACGGTGCTTGCCAATCTGCACATTTATTGTAGCTGATGGCGGAAAGGTTTCGTGGATTAATTCGGCAGAAATATTGGTGGTGAGGTTGCCAAAGTGGTCGATATGAATGATCTCCCCATGCAGGGATGTTTCTTTTAACAGGGGTTGAGGGAAGTCCAGGCGAACAGGTTTTAACACTCTGGGTCCCATTTTGGCATGTGCAATGCCGCTGGCAATCCACCCCGCACAGGGAGCGAATACATCGCGCCCGTGAAAGGTGTTGGAGACGTTTTTAAGAAAATATTTTTTGTTGGTGATCTCATAAACCCGGCTATCAGGCTGGATACCAAGGGTGAGTACCCCGTTGTCGGGTCCGATAAAGGTCTGAAATTTGGACTGCACCACCATGGCCCTGCGGATTATCGGGCCTGCCGTTTTCTTTGTTTTGCCTTTTGCCTTAAGGACGGAGCCGACACCGGGGTCTACCACTACCACATTCACGGTTTTTCTGGGAAACCAGGGGTAGGTAGCGTTGAGGATTAACGCGGCCTGAGTGATATTTTGCGGTTCGATATTATGGGTGATGTCAATGATCTGGGCATCGGGCACAATATTAAGAATGACCCCTTTCATGATACCGACAAAAGGGTCGTCCAGGCCGAAGTCGGTGGTAAGGGTGATTACTGGACGCATCCTGTAACCTGATGTTCAGAAACCCTCTGTAAGGCAACGGGGACCAGATTGTTTTTCAATGAGTCGGAACCCTCCACAATGACCGGAATATAGTTGCCGGTATGGCCTTTGAGCCACCCTGATTTCCTGTCCCGTTGATTTTCTATCAGTACGGTTTCTTGTTGTCGCAAAAAATTCTCGTGAAATTTAAAGGCTTTGCGTTTAGCCAATTGGGTCAGGTTCTGGTTCCTTTGTTTCTTTATATTGCCGGGAACATTGTCTTTGATTTGGTAGGCCTCGGTGCCCCGGCGTGGTGAGTAGGAAAACACATGCAGATAGGAGAATGGCAATTGTTCTATCAGTTTGCGGGTGTTTTCAAATCTTTCTTCGGTTTCGCCGGGAAAGCCGACGATAACATCCGCCCCCAGTCCCAGTCCAGGAATGGCGGTGATTGCGCGTTGAACAACTTCGAGATATTGACTGCGGTTATAATTTCTATGCATGGTTTTCAGGGTTTCATCATCACCGCTTTGCAAAGGGATATGCAGGTGCGAACAGAGCCTTTCGGTTTCTGCCATGAGCCGTATCAGGTCGCTATCAATTTCCATAGGATTGATTGAACTCAACCGAACCCGGAAATCTCCTGGAAGTTCAACGATATCACGAACCAGGGAGGAAAAAGTTTCGTTTCGATCCATTCCCCATGTACCCAGGTTGATGCCGGTGAGGGTGATTTCCTTGAACCCGGAAGTGACGGCTTGTTGGATATTATGGATAATATTTTCCCGTGTATCGCTGACCGATTTGCCTCGTGCTCTGACAACAGTGCAGAAGGAGCACTTCTCATCACAGCCGGTTTGGACTTTGATGAAGGCTTTGGTCATGCCTTGAAAATTTCGCACCGGGATAGTCCTGAATATCCGCCTTTTATGGATATCGGACATGATGATCTCGGTGGACGCACTTTTTCTCCAGGGCTGGCCGGGATTTAGCAGTTTCCTTTTTATAAGGTTAGCGATTTCCAGCTTGTCGGCATTGCCAAGAACGATGTCGAGGCCGTGCATTTCAGAGGCTTCTTCCGGGTTCAACTGCGCGTAGCATCCGGTAAACACGACCAGTGCATCGGGGTTGATCGCCAGGGATTTTTTAACTGCAAGACGGGAACTGGTATCACTACGTTGGGTTACCGTACAGGTGTTGATGACATAGGCATCGGCTTTTTCTTTACCGTTGACGATAGAGAAACCTTCCTGCTCAAGCAGGGTCTGTATTTCTGCTGTATCGTGCTGATTGGTTCGGCATCCTAATGTAACGCAGGCTACTTTCATGAATATAAAAATGTATTAAAAAGTTTCTAGATAATTTTCAGAGGATCTCTAGTGGTTGCTATCTGCCTCCGGCGGCTCGCCGGCGGCCGAAAATTTTTTAGGGATGCCCTTTGCTTCATCTTAGACCATGCGTTGGAGTGGAATCAACTTGTAATTGCATGATTTAAAAAAGCCTCAAAGTCCAAGCTTGACCGCTTGGGATCAGTCTGCTACTATCACCGCATTCTAGCCACTTACGACCCTGGGGAGGACGTTACGATGTTGAAACTCTGGGCTTAATTATGGATCCTCCAGCTCTGCAAAAGACTCAAAAACAAGTCACCACTTTTCTGGAAAAATGGCTGGACAAATCCATCCGGCAATATGTCAGTGCGATGGATAAAACAAACAATGGGCATCTGCATGAGTTGATCATGGGAGGCATTGAAAAACCGCTGGTTGAAATTGTTTTAAAGGAAACCAATGGCAACCAGACCAAGGCCGCGAATATTCTGGGGATCAACCGCAACACGTTAAGAAAAAAAATCGCCGAATATAAAATTAAGGGCACCTCGAAAAATAAATGATTGCCATGAGCCACCCACTAAGGGTGGTGAATTGCAGGCTCATAAATCACTAGTTACTGGGGACCCCTCTTAAATGCAGCAATCGGACCTAGCGGTCATCATTTTAGCGGCGGGAAAAGGAACCCGTATGCAAACTTCTCTTGCCAAAGTTCTTCTTCCCGTTGCAGGCCATCCTCTCCTTCACTATGTGCTTGATCTTTCTTCCCGTTTGAACCCCGCTCGAACTATAGTAGTGGTGGGACATCAGGCAGACCAGGTCAAAGAGGCATTTGCTGGCGGGGAGATTGAGTTTGTGGTTCAGAATGAGCAGTTGGGTACAGGCCACGCTGCACAACAAGCCAAGTCGCAATTGGAAAACTTTGAAGGACGGGTATTGGTGTTGTGCGGAGATATGCCATTGATTCGGCTGAAAACTTTGCTACAAATGCTTGAAGAACATAAAAATAGTGGCGCGAAATGTACAGTTTTGACCTTGAAAAGTAGTGAGTACCATGATTTTGGCCGGATCATTCGTGACGAGGATGGGTCTATATTAAAAATTGTAGAACTCAAGGATGCTTCGGAAGCTGAGAAAAAAGTTGACGAATTCAACTCCGGAGTATATTGTTTTGACAATAGATTGTTTTTTAAGGTGTTAGAGCATATTGATGCTAATAATGCTCAGAAAGAATATTATTTGACCGATACGATAAAATGTCTGGTGCGAAATGAGTATTCCGTTCAGACCATTCAGACTCAAGACGTAGACGAGATACTGGGAATCAATTCCCCGGAAGATTTGAGCCGGGCGGAACGATTGCTCGGGGAAGATCACGGGCCTTCGTAACTAACTATATCCTTCCTAATCAGGATTTTCTAAAATGAAAGCCATAATCCTTGCCGCAGGTGAAGGCACCCACCTCAGTCCCTTTTCAGAAACCCGGCCCATTTCCATGATTGGGGTTGCGGGACGGACTATGCTGGATAATACCTTTGCTTTGCTTAAAAGTGCTGGAATTAATGACATCTTTATTGTGGTTGGACATAAGAAGGATAAATTGATCGAACGGCTTCAGCAACAGGACCACAATGGATTGAATCTGCATTACGTGGAACAAAAACGCAAGCTGGGTATCGGGCATGCGGTGATGCAGGTTAAAAACAAAATATCCCCTGGTGAATATTTCCTGCTTTTGTATGGGGATACCCTGACGGCGGAAAATATTTTCAGCAAAGTACAGCAATCTTTTCATTCATTTAAATGCCCGGTTGCCTCTATTTGTCTGCCTCCTTCCAACCAGATGTTTGGCAATGTATTTCTGAATGCCCGGATGGAGATCACGAAAATTGTCGAAAAACCAAAGGGAAATAACCTTGGAAATTATGTCCTGTCGGGGGTGTTTATATTACCGGCTTCTTTTTTCAAATTGCTGGAATCCTCGAGGAATTCCATGGAGAAGGCATTGAAGAAGGTGGTGGCGGGAGAAGGGCTGCGTGCTTCCATGTGGGAAGATGAGTGGCTGGATGTGGTTTATCCCTGGGAAATTTTAACCGCAAATAAAATGATCATGGACTCGTGGCAGGAGTCTTCCATCGCCAAAACCGCAACGCTGGAAGCCAACGTAACTCTGCAGGGAATTGTGCACATCAAAGCGGGAGCGATCATTAAATCCGGCGCGGTACTGGAGGGCCCCTGTTGCATCGGAGAGGGAAGCTATATCGGCAATAACTCACTTATCAGGAGCTATACCTCTGTTGGAAAAAACTGTTCGGTGGGAAGCGGTGTGGAGTTAAAAAACTGCGTGGTGATGGACAATTCCCAGATAGGTCGGCTTTCTTTTGTCGGAGACAGTGTGCTGGGTGAAAACGTGGATATGGGGGCAGGGTGCATGACCGTGAACCGGACAGTAGACTGGAAACCAATTTCCGTGAAAAATGGGAAGCGACCCATGGGAACTGGAATGAAAAAACTTGGTGCTTTTTTGGGTGACGGCGTTGTTGTTGGAGCCGGGAACACCCTTCAACCTGGCACGGTTGTCGCGCCTGGGAAAATCCTTCCCGCATGCTACTCCGTAACACAAAAATAACAGGACAAATATGTGTGGAATCAGCGGTGTTGTCGGATTAAAAAATATATCCGAGCTTCTTTTTGAGGGGGTCAGGAATCTGGAATACAGGGGCTATGACTCCTGTGGCGTTGCCTTGATGAATAAAACCCGCCTCATCATTAAAAAAGATACAGGCGGTGTGGAAGAGTTTTATCGCAAACACAATGTTCTCCAATTAAAAAGCAAGATAGGTATCGCCCATACCCGTTGGGCCACGCATGGGAAAGTGACACAGAACAATACCCACCCTTTTACCTCCAGCGATGGCAATTTTGCGGTGGTTCATAATGGAATCATTTCCAATTACCGTCCCTTGAGGGAACAGCTAAAAAAGGAAGGTTTTAAGTTTTCTTCTGAAACCGATACCGAAGTTCTCGCCCACCTTCTGGAGAAGCTTTATAAGCGTAGCCGGAATGTTGAGAAAGCTTTTGTGAAAATGCTGAATCTCATTGAAGGAACCTTTGCGTTAGCATTTATTTCTTCCTACCTCCCGGAACAGATTTTTTGCGCCAAAAGGGAATCGCCCCTGATGCTGGGAATCGGTGATGAGATTAAATTTATTGGTTCCGATTTCAATGCGTTCATTGATCATACCAAAAATGCCGTAATTCTGGATGATGATGAATATGCCATTCTTTCCCGGGATACCTATGTTGTGAAAAGCCTTTTGAGCAAGGAGGAAGTCACGAAACCTATAATTAAGATTGAATGGGACAGTGAGACTTCCAAAAAGGGTGGCTATCCACATTATATGCTCAAGGAAATTTATGAACAGCCACAAACGATTTCCAATGCGTTGGATTTGGAGGCTTCAGGGCTGGATGAGATTGTTGATTTGTTCGCAAAATCCCGGAACTCTTATTTTCTGGGTGTGGGGACCACTTTTTATGTTGCGAAATATGCTAAATATGTTTTTTCGCAGTTGGCGCAGGAATTTTTTCCATCTGTCAGTTCCGATGAGTTCATGGTATTGGCTAATGTGAACAAACAGTCCCTGGTTTTTGCCCTTTCACAATCCGGCGAGACTTTTGATACTTTGTCGGCACTGAAATATGCCAAGTCCAGGGGTGCCCGGACTGCGGCGGTTGTCAATGTCATGGGTTCCTCTATTGCCCGGTTGGTTGAAAAGGTGGTTCTCCAGGGCTCGGGACCGGAAATCTGCGTGATCAGCACCAAGGCCGCATTATCGCAAATGGTGATACTTACTGTGTTGGCTATGAAGCTTGCTTTAAAAAAGAAGGTGATCACCCGAAAAAATTATAACCAGTATCTACAGGCTTTGCAGGAGCTTCCTGAAATCATCCAGGGAATTTTGAACGAGCGGTCCGGCTTTATTCATCGCCTTGCCAGCAAATATTCAGGGAGCCGCAACTGGCTCTATTTGGGGCGGGGAGTTTACTACCCCATTGCTTTGGAGGCGGCTTTGAAAATGAAAGAGGTCGCTTATATTCATGCAGAAGGAATGCCCGGCGGATTTTTAAAACACGGAACACTGGCTATGATTGATGATGATGTTTTTTCAATCGTATTTGTCCCGCCTCCTGAAGACAAAGCACTCTATGAATTGACTCTGAACAGTATTGAGGAAATTCGCGCCCGGTCAGGTTTTGTTCTGGGAATTCATTTCACCGAGCGAGGAAAAAATCAGGATTTATATAGTGAAGAACTGATCCTTCCAAAAGTGCATCCTTTGACGGCCCCCCTTATTCAGTTGGTCATTGGTCAGTTGTTTGCATATTTTACTGCCACCTCCCTGAAGCGCAATATCGACAAACCCCGATTTCTTGCCAAATCAGTTACCGTTGCCTGAAGATTTTTCTGCTCGGGTACCTCTAAAAATTGTTTTTGGCCATGAGCTCCTTAGCAGGAGAGGCAGATAGCAAGGGCTTTTTTGGCTGCGATAACTCTTTGCTAGCCATAAAAAGTGGTTGCACATCGGCCCCACGCCAAGTGGCCCTTATGAAATAAAGGCTACGAGTTGCCCAAGGAAAAATTACCGAATAAGTAGAGGCCCTTGGAAATATTTTATTGCCAGGTTTCAAGACGGTCTGTTACATTAATCCTTCCCTATTTTTTTACTTTAATGAGGCTTTCATATGCGAACAGCTTTAACGATAGCCGGGTCAGATTCCGGAGGAGGCGCCGGCATTCAAGCCGACCTGAAGACATTTTCTGCCTTTGGGGTGTTTGGAAAAACAGTGATCACCTCCATTACATCGCAGAATACCCTGGGGGTCCAGGCGGTGGATGATTTGCCGGTTGGGGTTGTGGAGAGCCAGCTTAAATCTATTTTTGAAGATGATAAATGCCAAGCGGTGAAAACAGGTATGCTGGGCAATGAACAAATTGTCGATCGGGTCGCTTCCCTGCTCAAACGTTACAGGGTTAAAAAACTGGTTGTCGATCCCGTTATTTTTTCCACTTCCGGTAAAAAACTCCTTACCCTATCCGGGGTTGAGATGATGAAGAAGCGCTTGCTCCCCTTGGCGTATCTTGTGACCCCGAATATCAGGGAAGCAGAAATTTTGTCTGGAATAAAAATTCGCCGGCCCGCAGATAGAAAACGTGCGGCCCGAGAAATTCTTAAAACCGGAGTGCGTGCGGTGGTGCTGACGGGGGGGCACTTGAAAGGAAAACCGGAGGATCTGTTTCTGGATAATACGGGTATGGAGATTTTAAGCTCAGAGCGGTTGTCGAAATCGGACCCCCATGGAACAGGGTGTGTTTTTTCATCAGCGATTACTGCTGGCCTGGCTTTAGGCTGGCAGACTTTGCCGGCGGTAAAAGCGGCCAAGGAATTTATAGGGCAGGCAATTCTTGGGGAAGTGATTTCTGGAAAAGGCAAGGCCAGTGTCGAGCCATTATCTACGCTATATCGGGAAAGAGATCAAGCGCAGGCTATGGAAGAAATGAAACGTGCAATCCAGATATTCCGGGAAGAAAGAATCGGGCGATTGATTCCCGAGGTTCAAAGCAATATTGGGTTGGCTCTGCGCAATGCGAAAAACCATGCGGATGTTCTCGCCATTCCTGGACGCATAGTCAAAAATGGGGAAGATATTTTCACTGGTGCCGAACCTGAGTTTGGCGGTTCCCGTCATGTGGCCAATATTATTTTGACGGTCATGCGCCATGATCCGGAAAAACGCGCTGTCATGAATATCAAATATACGGACGCACTACTGAGTATCTGCCAACGCCTCCGGTTCAAGATTGCTTCCTTTGACAGGGCCGATGAACCCAAAAGTATAAGGGTCCGGGAGGGGTCTTCTCTGGAATGGGGAACCCAGAAAGCGCTTACGGACTACGGCTCGGTGCCGGATATTATTTATGATCTGGGGGGGATACGTAAGGAAGAGATGATTCGGGTTATTGCTGAGGATATCGAATCATTGACAAAGAAAATTCTGGCAATTCACCGGCTACACCACTAGGCCCGGCGAGCCGCCAGTGGCAATGGGCAATAGCTTTTATTGGCTAGCAAAAGGTTTTCTCGGTACAACTAAGTCCTTGCCAACTTCCCTCCCTTCATAGGGAGGGATTGAGGGAGGGTTGGATTTTACTTCCCCTGATATGCGGACTAGTTGGGTCCAGCATCACGATGGTGGCGGTTCGGAATTTACAACAAGTTTTTGTCGATCATGATTTCCGCCCGGATTTTCAAGTTTTCCACCCATTCTTGAAACATTTGGATGCTTTTTTCCCGTTTGAGCTGTTGGGTTATTTTTTGGACTTGTTCTTTGTCGGGTTCTCCCGCCGCTTCTTTTTCCACTAGTTTAAACAGGTAGAAACGGTTTCTCACCTTCGCGGAGGATATGTCTCCCACATTCATCGCGAAAGTTTTTTCCTTAATTTCTCTGATATTTCCAATCCCCGGAATGGAGTCCGCCCTGCTAAAGGATGGAGTATGCCGGACACCCAAATCCAGTCCCTGAATGGCTTTTTCCAGGTCCTTTTCCTGCGAAAGTTTTTGTTCCAGTTCCTTGAATTTTGACGAGGTGTACTCCTGATTGACCTGTTCGGTCAGTGCCGGCCCAACAATTTTTCTGACTTCTTCCAACTCTGGAATATAGGCTTGTTTATTGCCAGTGACCTTTAAAATGAAAGACCCTTCCAAGGTATGTATCGGCTGGCTGACCTTGTTTTCCTCCAGGCTGAAAGCCGTGTTGAAGAATTGAGGTTGGTCACCGATTTCCGGGAGATTGTGGTTTTCCCTGGAGAAGAAACCGGTGACAATTGTCTGAGCCTGATTATTTTCAGCGGCTGATTTCAGGTTACTGCCCTTTTCTGTTTCCTGATAAATGTGTTTTGCGGTTCTTCTGACCTTTTGCCGAGCCTTGATTTCTTTCAGGGATTGGATGACTTCTTCCCGGACCGCTTCCAGCGGTTTGATACGCTCTTCTTCCCGGCCCTCCAATCTGATTATGTGGTAGCCAAAGGGAGTTAAAACAGGTTCGCTTATTCCATCGATTTCCAACTTGTTGAGAGCGGTTTCAAAGGCAGATACCATGGTCCCTTTGGGAAACTCTCCCAGACTTCCTCCTTTAGGCCCTGATCCTGGGTCATCGGAATGTTTTTTCGCAATTTCTCCGAAGTCGGCACCTGCTTTAATTTTTTCCCGCAACTCTGTGGCCAGGGCTTTCGCTTTATCTTCAGCCTGTTTCTGTTTTTCTTCAGGAGAAGCGTTTCCCTCAATTTCTGATGATTTTATATTGACGAGTACGTGGCTTGCGCGGTACTTTTTCTCAACGCGAAAATCAGCGATCTTGGTCTGGTAATAGTCCTTAATGTCTTCATCTCGGGGTTCAATTTGCGCAAGATAGGTCTTGGGCTCTAATTTCACATATTCAACTCGGATTTGCGGCGGTATCTCAAATTGTTTTTTGTTGGCTTGAAAAAAATCATTGAGTTCCTGATCGGTAAAACTTTTTTCGACCTGGAAGTGATCGCTGTTAAACCGCACGTAGTCCAGTTTGGCTTTCTCCTCTTCATTGACGAAGGCTTCACGGATTTCACTTTGTGAAACTTTAGAACTGGTTCGAAACAGTTTTTCCAACTTGTCTAAAATCAGGGCCTGGCGCTGGTTGTCTTCAAAATCGCGGTGAGAGATCCGTTGAGACTGGAGGTAACCGTCATAGGACCTTTTACTGAACTTTCTATCACTTTGGAATACTGGCAAACTTCTGATATGGGAAATCAGTTCTGCATCGCTGACTCTCAAGTTTTGTTTCTCGGCTTCCAGCAGCAATAATTTTTTCTGGATCAAAGCTTCAAGGGCCTGGGTTTTTAAGCCGAGTTTCTTGATCATTTCGGTAGTAAACTGACTCTTGAATTGTTGCCGGTAAAAATCCACCAGATTATTGAAAGTGCGGTCATATTCCTGCTGATAAATTTTTCCCCCTTCAACCGTTGCTATAGCCCCACCTCCGGAACCGGAAGCACCGCCCATTCCCCATGAATAGAAGACGGTTCCGACAAAAGCTATTATGATTAGCCACAGGATGGATTTAATCATCCAAGAATCAGCATGTTCTCGAATTATGCTCAGCATTAGGTACCTCTCTCTGTTCCGGTTAAAGAAGGCATCTATACTATAAAACGCGCAAGCGAATCGCAAGCCATTATTAATAAACGGCCAGCGAAGCTCCTAGAGAACCAGCTGTTTTTTCGAGGCACCATGCGGTTGTGCCCTGGACGTGCTGGCGATTACATGCCGGGATTTGTCTTGCATTTTAAACGTCCACTTGTTATAAGGAAAGTTGTGGAAAAACAGATAGTTACGTAATTTTTTTGAATCCGTAAGAGAGGGCTAGGTGTTTAATTCTTTCTGGAATTTGTTCTCCAACGATTTAGCAATTGATTTGGGGACGGCGAATACCCTGGTACACGTGAATGGTCAGGGAATTGTTTTACGCGAACCCTCGGTGGTGGCGATAAATACCATTACCAAAGAGGTGATGGCCGTCGGTGAAGAAGCCAAGCAAATGCTGGGCCGCGCGCCCGGTAGCATCACTGCAATTCGTCCGATGAAGGATGGGGTGATCGCCCATTTTGAAGTTACGGAAAAGATGATCAGTACTTTTATCCGCAGGGTTCATAATAATCGCAAAGCATTTGTGCGCCCAAGGGTTGTCATTGCTGTTCCTTCCGGAATTACCCAGGTAGAAAAACGGGCGGTAAGGGATTCTGCGCAATCGGCTGGTGCGCGAGAGGTGTTCCTGATTGAGGAGCCGATGGCGGCTGCTATTGGAGTGGATCTCCCTGTACAGGAACCTACCGGAAACATGATCATCGATATCGGCGGTGGGACTACAGAGGTAGCGATTATTTCCATGTCCGGAATTGTATTTAGCAAGTCAGTCCGTATTGCCGGGGATGAAATGGATGAAGCCATCGTTAACTATGTCAAAAAGAAATATAACCTTCTGATCGGTGAGCGCACTGCCGAAGAAGTGAAAATTCAAATTGGTTCTGCCTATCCCTTGAAAAAAAGAATGACCATGGAAGTCAAGGGTAGGGATCTTGTTGCAGGAATTCCAAAAACTCTGCTTATCTCGGATGAAGAAGTCCGGGAAGCCCTAACCGAAACTTTCGGTACTATTGTCGAAGCGGTAAAGATTGCTTTAGAACGCACACCTCCCGAACTTGCGGCGGATATTGTGGACAAAGGGGTGGTGCTGGCCGGCGGCGGTTCGCTGATTAAAGAGTTGGATACTCTGTTGAAGGAAGCAATCGGATTGCCTATAACCCTTGCTGTCGATCCTCTTTCTGCAGTTGCTTTGGGTGCGGGAAAAGTATTGGGTGATCCTAAACTGCTGAAAAAAGTTGCTCTCTAACGGTGCCCAAAAAGGGATTTAAAAACAAAGAAAATATTATTTTGGTTTCCACCATTCTGCTGTTTTCCCTGGCTTTGATGACATTGAACGTCAAACAGGAAAAAGGCACCCGTTTTCTGGATTCCGTGGTGGGAGTCATTCTTTCCCCCTTCCAGAATTTTTTTACCCAAACCATCCAGTCTGTCTCCGATGGCATAGATCATTATTTTTTCCTTGTTGAGGTAGCCAGGGAAAATGATCAGCTAAAGCTTGAAGTGCAGCGGCTCATAAGCGAAAAAAACAAACTCGTTGAGCGTCTCGCCAGCCAAAAGCGCCTCGCCAAACTCATGGCTTATGAAGACGATTGGGAGAAGAAGGCCGTGGTGGCCTCAGTCATTGGCAGGGATGCCACCCAATGGTCAAAAGTGGTAGTTATTAATAAGGGAACGCAGAACGGAATACGGAATCACCTTGCCGTGGTCACCGATGCCGGAGTGATCGGGCAGGTAATTCATGCTGGCCCCAACACCTCCAAAGTTCTTTTGATTGTTGATGGTCGTAGCGCGGTGGATGCCTTGTTCCAGGAAAGCCGTATATCGGGAGTTGTTGTGGGGGCGGGTGAAGATGAGTGTAAACTGAAATTTGTTCCCAACACAGCGGATGTCAAGGTGGGAGACCATGTACTTTCCTCGGGGTTGGGTGGAATTTTCCCAAAAGGTTTGATCATTGGAAAAGTCTCACAGGTTTCCAGGAAGAAACAAGGCCTGTTTCAGGATATTACTTTAGTTCCCAGTTCAGATTTATCGCGTCTGGAAGAGGTTCTAGTTCTTCTGTCTTAGGTTTGTTTATGTATTATTTTGCGCAGGCACTCATTGTAGTTTTTTTGCTTTCCGCCCAGACCACTTGGCTGGAACTTTTTTCCTTTGGTGGTGTTACCCCGGATCTGGCTCTGATTTGGGTGGTGTATTGCGCCGTCCGATATTCCCGGGCAGGCGGGATCGGAGCCGGGGTTGCCATAGGACTTATCCAGGACAGCCTTTCAGGAGGATTGATGGGAGTGAACACGCTCTCGAAAAGCCTGATTGGTTATTTTTTTTCCACCCTTAAGGATAAGTTTTTTGTTGAAGGCATGGTTCCCATAGGAATATTCCTTGTTCTTTCCTCGATTTTTGATGGTCTTGTATTTTATTTCTCCATGGGAACTATCCTGAAAGGGGAAGTTGCTTCCAGCTTTTTGTATCAGTCGTTACCTGTTTACAGTGTTTATAATGCATTGATAGGTCCCTTTATGTTTATGGTGCTGGATAAAATTAACGGCTGGAAAAAATTGAATAAACGTAATCCTTATACGGGGATAATTGAATGATCTTGTTTCATTCTGGCACGGAAACCAGTGACGCGATTAAAAAGAAGATACGGATTTTCGCCATCCTTGTTGTGGTTTCTTTCCTATGCTTGTGGATGCGTATCTGGTATCTGCAGATTTTAAAGTGGCAATACCTGACAGGACTCTCAGAGAATAACCGGGTTCGAATGGTGACACTGCCTGCAAGCCGGGGAATGATCAAGGATCGGAATGGTGAAACTTTAGTCAGCATTCGGCCCGCTTTCAATTTGTATTTAACTCCTGAAGATGCCCGGAATCTGGATTCTTCTCTGGACAAACTTGCCCAAAGAATTTCTTTGGATCGGGAAAAATTGAAAAAGAAAATATCCCAGACTAAATCTTTCAAGGAAGTTTTAATAAAGGGGGACATTCCTCGGGAAGAAGTGGCTTTTGTAGAAGAGAATAATATGAGTCTCCCCGGAATACGCATCAGGGCCGAGCCTTTAAGGAATTATGTGTTCAATAATTTAGCATCACACACGCTGGGCTATCTAGGTGAGATCTCCAAGGCAAGCTTGGAACGCCTTAAAGACCCAGCTTATAGGCAAGGGGACTTTGTTGGCAAAAATGGCCTGGAAAATATTTATGAATCTCTTTTGCGTGGCAAGAAAGGCTACAAGGAAGTCGAGGTGGATGTTTCCGGCAGGGAGCTTAAAACATTACGAAAACTACCTCCAGAAAGCGGGAACAATCTGATTCTTACCCTGGATGTAAAGATACAAGAGGAGTTGGAAAAATTAATGACCAAAACTGCGGAACAGAATATGAATGGTTCTGTAGTGGTAATGAAGGTGCAGACGGGGGAGATCATTGCTATCACCAGTAAACCCTCATTTGATCCCAATAAGTTTGCGGCGGGAATTTCCCCAAAAAACTGGAGGGATCTGGTGACTGACGAGTGGCACCCACTACAAAACAGGTCTATTCATGGTCAATATCCGCCCGGCTCTACCTACAAAATCGTGACAGCAATCGCAGGTCTTGGAGAAGGAGTGATTAAACCGGATACATCCATTTTTTGTCCCGGGCATTTCAAGTTGGGCCGAGGGCGGTATCGGTGCTGGAAAAAATCCGGGCACGGTTTCATGAATTTGCATGATGCGCTGGTGCAGTCCTGCGATGTTTATTTTTATACTATTGGACATCGGTTGGGCATTGATACGATTGCGAAATACGCAAAACGTTTTGGGCTGGGCAGGTCCACCCGCCTGGGTTTGAGCCGGGAGAAAAAGGGGTTGGTTCCAACCACTCAGTGGAAATTGTTGAACAAGAAAGAGCCCTGGCAGTTGGGTGAAACTATTTCTGCATCCATTGGCCAAGGTTTTAACCTGGTGACCCCAATACAGCAGGTAATTATGATGGCCGCCGTGGCTAATAGAGGCATACTGCTCAAGCCCTATCTGGTAAAACGTATTGAAGGACCCGAGGGGCAACTTCGGCAGGAATTTTTCCCGGAAATAATCGGTCAAATTGGGGTAGACCCCGATCATTTGGAACAGGTTAGAATGGCCCTACGCGATGTGGTGAACGGCACGCGGGGAACAGGGAAAAAATCCCGCTTGAAAAATATTATTGTTTCGGGAAAAACCGGAACCGCCCAGGTTGTGCGGATGAAATCCAATGAAGAACTGGAGAAGGGTGAGGCCATACCCGTCAAGTACCGGGATCACGCCTGGTTCGTGGCTTTTGCGCCCTATGAAAAACCTGTGCTCGCTGTGGCTATTATCGTTGAGCATGGCGGACATGGTGGGGCTACTGCGGGACCCATAGCCGGAAAAATTTTCAAGAAATACTTTAAGCTTTATCCGCCTCCGTCTTCTGCTCAACCGTTATAATTATTGAGAGACTGCACCCATTAGTTTGTATTCAGGGAACGTGTTTTTTTTCTTGAATATCGGCTTAAGTTTGAGTAGTTTATTTGCTTGCCAATATAAATAAATTGTAGTGGTTCTAATTCTGATTTTTTATGTTTCATTAGGGATTATTGAATTCAATGGCCATCAAATCCAGTGAGATCCCATTTGTAATGGGGCAGAAAGTGACCGCTAACTTTCGCGGTGAGAACTTTGCCGTTTGTGTCAGGGGGTGGATGAAGGGGCAATATGTGATCACCGATTTGCCCAAGGTGGGGGGGGGAGCTACCGGGTTGCTCCTCAAACCGGAGTGCAAATCCATTTCATCAAAGATGGCTTGTTTGTCAACTTCAAGTCTTCGACCAGCGTAGCCTTGGCTCAGCCCAATGGGATTTTGATCATTGAATATCCCCGTACATTTGATCTGCATAATTTGCGAAAATTTGAACGGTTTAAAACCAATATTCCCGTTACGTTTTTCTGTGAAGAAGGTGATAAGAAGTTTGAGGATTTAGGGATTCTTCGCGACCTCAGTTCCGGCGGGGCCTTGATCAGTCATACCAAGGAGGCCACTAAACAAAAACCTTTATATCTCTCTCTGGAGCTTCCTACAGGCGGGAGCATCAAACTGCAAAAGGCAGAGGTGCAAAATTTAAGGAAAAACCCAAAAAGTGAATCCTCTCCCTATGTGACAGGAGTTAAATGGAAAGATCTTCTTCCTGAGACCCAAGAGGGGATATCCAGATTCGTCACCCAAAGGTCAAAGGAACGCAGGGAAAACCACCGATAATATTTTAGGGACCCTGCAATAATTGGAAACTTTATGAACTGCCTTTTATAGAATAATTTCCAGATCCTTTTCCCGCAGTCGTTTGATGCGGTCCCTGAGTTCGGCGGCTTTTTCAAATTCCAAATCTTTGGCGACAGAGAGCATTTTCTTCTCCAGTTCCACAATCAATTGCGGAATCGTTTTACCCGATTCATAGGCATCCTCTTCTTCCATTACCCCAAAAGCGGATTCGGGGGGTTCTGAATATTGCATAGAATCTTCAATGGCTTTTTGAATGGAACGAGGGGTTATCTGGTTTTCCCGGTTGTAGGCAAGCTGGATTTCCCTTCTGCGGGCCATTTCATCGATGGCGGCCTTCATGGATCGGGTTATCGTATCGGCATAAAAGATAACTTTTCCTAAAATGTTCCTTGCGGCCCTTCCTGATGTCTGAATCAGGGACGTGGTGGACCGCAGGAAACCTTCTTTATCCGCATCGAGAATAGCCACCAAAGAAACCTCTGGAATATCAAGCCCCTCCCGCAGTAGATTTATACCAATTAAAGCGTCGAATTCGCCTAGCCGGAGTTCGCGGATGATCTGGGTTCGCTCCAGAGTTACGATGTCGGAATGAAGGTATTTGACCTTCAGCCCCAGTTCGGAAAAATGCTCCGACAGGTCTTCAGAAAACCTTTTAGTCAGCGTTGTGATCAAACAGCGCTGATTTTTTTCTGCCCGGGAACGGATTTGGTTGTATAAATCGTCCACCTGATTGGTCACGGGTTTAATCTCAATCTCCGGGTCCACCAATCCTGTTGGCCTCGCGATCAGTTCCACCACATGGTTTGCAGATTTTTCCAATTCATACGAACCAGGGGTGGCGGAAGTGTAAATGACGTTATGGGTATGCTGTTCAAATTCCTCAAACCTCAGAGGACGGTTATCAAATGCCGAGGTCAGGCGAAAACCGTATCGGATCAGGGTCTCTTTGCGAGACCGGTCGCCTTTGTACATACCCTGTAATTGCGGCAGGGTAACGTGACTCTCATCAATAATAAAAAGCGAATCTTTGGGGAAATAATCCAGCAAAGTTGGCGGCGGCTCGCCTGGAGTCCGGGCCATGAGATGGCGCGAATAGTTTTCAATGCCCTGGCAGTAACCGACCTCCTTGATCATCTCTAGGTCAAACAAGGTTCTCTGGTCAATTCTCTGTGCTTCGATAAGGAGATTCTGACTTTCAAAATAGGCAACCCGTTCAATCAGTTCTTTCCTGATATTTTCCATGGCCCTTTCCAGAGGTCCCTTCGGCATGACATAGTGGCTGGCAGGATAAATGGCGATGCGGTCCAGTTCCCGAATCGGTTGGCGGGTGAGAGGATCAAAAGCGGAAATTCTGTCTATCTGGTCGCCGAAGAATTCGATCCGAATGGCTTCATTTCTTTCATAAACAGGCAGAATTTCCAGAACATCTCCCCGGACCCGGAAAGTGCCGCGTTGAAAATCTACATCGTTTCTTTTATATTGAATTTCCACCAGTTTCTGTAGAGCTTGATCCCTTTCCAGGGTTATGCCCCTTTCCAAGAAAAGGAGCATGCCGTGGTAAGCCTCTGGTGAGCCCAAGCCATAAATGCAGGAGACACTGGCGACAATAATGACATCCCGACGTTCGAACAGGGCATGGGTGGCCGAGTGCCGCATTTTATCGATCTCATCGTTGATGGAGGCGTCTTTTTCAATATAGGTATCGGTTTGGGCCAGATAGGCCTCGGGCTGGTAATAATCGTAATAGCTGACAAAATATCCCACCGCGTTATCCGGGAAAAACGTTTTAAACTCATTGTAAAGCTGGGCTGCAAGAGTTTTATTATGAGCGAGCACCAGGGTCGGTTTTTGCACCTGTTCTATGACGTTGGCAATAGTATAAGTTTTTCCGGATCCCGTCACCCCAAGCAGGGTCTGGGTGCTTGGGCTGGAAGCTAGGCCCTGGACTAGTTTGTCTATAGCCTGGGGCTGGTCTCCCGCAGGTTCATAGTCGGCATGAAGTTTAAAAGGTTGCATGATCGTTTCAATACCAAAGGGTTTATGTTAAATTGTGTAACTCGTGATTCCAAAGGTGGATTCTGCTGACCGATGCATTCTTCCTTATTTTAACTCAATTAATTTTCCGTTGCTCGTTTGAGCAGGTACGTTTTAGTTTTGAAAATTCCGGACAGAAGATGTTGTTCAGGAAAGGATATTGTGGAAAAAGAAGACGATATTGTTAAAACCGTTTATCTCGGTGGCACGGAAGTGACCTTGATGGGAACGGCCCATGTTTCTCAGTTGAGCGTGGAAATGGTCGAGGAATATATTCAGAGCGGGGACTACGACTGTGTCGCCGTAGAATTATGTGATCCACGCCTGGAAAACCTCACCAACCGGGCCTGGTGGAAAAATCTCGATATTTATCAGGTATTCCGCAAGAAAAAAGCCGGGCTCCTGCTGATCAACCTTGCTTTGACTGCCTATCAAAAGCGTTTGGCTGATCGGATTGGCGTTGAGGCAGGTCAGGAAATGATTCGAGCCGTTGAGTTGGCGCGTGAAAAAAATATCCGGCTGGAAGTCATTGACCGGGATATATCGACCACCCTTCACCGGTTGGTTACAGAGGTGTCGCTCTGGCAAAAGTTTAAAATTGTCGGGGGGCTGATAGCGGGAGTGTTTGTCGGGGAAGAGATCAGTGAAGAACAGATTGAAGACCTTAAACGAGGAGATATGTTGCATTCTGTGGTGAGCGAGTTTGGCGAGGAGTTGCCGGCGATCAAGAGAGTTCTGATAGATGAGCGGGATGAGTATATGGTGGGGCGTTTGGCGCAAATAGCGCAGGCACCGGAAGCCCCCAAAAAAATCCTGGCATTGGTTGGTGCCGGACATTTGATGGGCATGCTCCTGGCCGTGGAGTCCCCCCCCGATGCGGACCATCTGGAAAAGTTGAATAAAAAACCGCCTCCAAGCCGGGTCGGCTATTTTATAGGTTGGGGCATCTGCGTATTTATCCTGGCGATGTTTGTGGTCGGTTTCCGTCAGTCTCTTGAATTGGGAGAACAATTGGTGTTGACTTGGGTTTTATTCAACGGGGGTTTCTGCGCGTTGGGAACCTTGATCGCTTTGGGGCATCCTGTCTCAATCATAGCCAGTTTTTTCGCCGCCCCTTTGACATCACTGAATCCCACTATCGGAGCAGGAATGGTTGTGGGTTTGGTGGAATCGTATATGCGTAAACCCAAAGTGAGTGATTTCGAAACTCTGCGCGAAGATATTGCCATCTATTCCATGTGGTGGAAAAACCGTGTTGCCCGGCTGTTTCTGGTTTTCTTTTTATCCAGTTTTGGTTCCATGATTGGCACCTATACTGCTGGCGCTTCTATTGTTAATCAGATTTTTGGTTGAATAATGGATGAACGGACTCCAAAAATTGTGGTCACCCCTCCAGCTTTTTGCAAATCACAATTGCTGAAAACCGAATTGGTGGGTCACTTCCCCAATGCTGTCTTCAACGAAAAAGACAGATACCTTTCAGGTCCCGAACTGATCGATTTTCTGGCGGATGCGGATGCCGCTTTAATCGGTAGAGATTCCATCACTGCGGAGTTGATCCATTCCTTGCCTAAATTGAGAATGCTTGCAAAGTATGGAGTCGGGCTGGACAACCTGGACCAGGAGGCGTTGGACCGTGCCGGGATTGAGCTCAGAGTGACCCTTGGCACCAACAGGAGGTCTGTGGCCGAACTGGCATTGGGGTTTATGATAGGACTCTGCCATAATATGGCTTCCGGATCGGAAGAATTAAAAAGAGGGGTTTGGCGCCGCGAAGGGGGGCAGGAACTCACCGGGAAATCCATAGGGATCATTGGTTGCGGTCAGGTGGGCCAGGAACTGGTCCGGCTGTTACAGCCGTTTCAATGCAGGATCCAGGTGCGGGATATTGCAGATCGTAGCAGGTTTTGCCGCGAATTCGGCGCTGTGGAAACGGGGTTTGATGAAATCATTGAAGAGGCGGATATTTTGTCCCTGCATGTGCCGTTGACCGAGGATACTGAAAACCTTATTGATAAATCGGTGCTGGCAAAAATGAAACCATCGGCATTTCTGGTTAATACCAGTAGAGGCCGGGTTGTTCATCAGGGTGACCTCCATCAGGCTTTGCTTTCGGAGCAAATTGGGGGTGCGGGATTGGATGTGTTTTGGGAAGAGCCCCCAACAGAATCCGAATTTCTCCAACTTCCCAATTTGATGGTGACTCCGCATATTGGTGGAAACACGCGGGAAGCGGTTTTAGCTATGGGTAGAGCGGCTATTCAGAATCTTACAGATTATTTTTCTCACTCAAAATAATGGACGAAAAAGATTATAAATGTGAAGACTGGCAACGTCATTATGAAGAAAATGATCTGGGCTGGGACCTGGGTCAGGTGGCTCCGCCCTTTGTTAAACTGTGGCAGGAGGAGAAACTGCCTCTGGGAAAAGTACTGGTTCCGGGATGTGGAAGAGGGCACGAGGTAGTATTTCTGGCAGAAAATGGATTTGATGTCACGGCAATCGATTTTTCTTCAGGAGCCGTCACATATTTAAAAAATGCCCTGAAAAAGCGAAACCTTGAAGGTCGGATTTTACATCAGGATTTTTTCAGCCTTGATGAGTCCCACGAGGGTGTTTATGATCTGGTGCTTGAGCAGACGTTTTTTTGCGCCATCTCTCCTAAGCAAAGACGGGATTACGTACTGAATGTTTCGCGAATATTGAAGCCGGGTGGGATACTGGTGGGGTTGTTTTATCACACAGATGAGCAGGGAGGGCCTCCCTACAACACCACCCGTGAAGATATTGAAATGCATTTTTCAAAAAAATTTGAAATTCAGGAACTCGATAAAACATCTCTGTCTACTGAGCAGAGAAAAGACAAAGAATGGTTGGGTATTCTTAAAAAACCAGAGAACCTTAGCCGGTAGAAAAGGCAAATCCCCCAACCCCAGTTATACCCTCTTCATTAGCCTTCATGCCCCGCATGGGGTACTTCGTAGAAGGGGGAGCTTTAATGGACCCCTCTTTTTAAAGAGGGGCTGGGGTGATTTCGGACCTTTCATATAATGTGCTGGCTAGTTATTTGCGGGGTTGTCGCTTAAAAATTTAATAAAACTATGAAGACCATAAAAAAAGTTCATACAGGAATATTCCGCGATGGTGGGGCAGGAGCCTTTGCCAAACGGAGATTTCGCGCAAGAAGAAAAAAATTGATGGCGAAAGAAAGCCGTCTCATGGCGATTGCCGGAGTGCCTTATGGTCCGGGAGGAAAAACAACATGGGCCTATGCTTATTGCCCCACCTATCAGGAACCCGCCATAATGTATTTAACGGGCATTAACCAGAATAACGTCATTCTGTTGCTAGACCCGGACTCGAAAGGTTCTGATGAAATTTTGTTTGTGGATAGTAGAGATCGGAAAATGGAGTTTTGGGAAGGCGTTCGTTTTGGGGTTGGGGACGAGCAAAGCTTAAAGGCCGTGCGGTCGGTTACGGGAATCCAGGATGTCCGCGATATCCGGGAATTCAAGGACGTCCTGAAAGAGCGGTTTTTGCAACAAAATAAAAAAGCGCTGGCAACGCTTTGGCTGGAAGGCACCCGGAAAGGCAAAACTTGCGCTATCACGACGGATCATAATTACGACTTCAAAAAGAAACTTGAGGGCTGGTTGCGCTCCTGGAAGGTTTCAAAACCGGTCTTGCAAAATATCATGAAGAACCATTTTGAACTACGTCTGCCGCTGGATAAATATGATGTGGCCAATGCCTTAAAAGCCCAGGAAATAACCGGAAGTGGATTCAAGGTTTTGCTGAAAAATTTCAGAAACTTTAAAAACGAGTGCCAGGTACAGGGGTTTCTGGAAGGCCAAATGCTAATGCACACCCCTTTTGGCCTTAGTTATCCTTCCATTGTGGCATCGGGAAGCAACGCGAACATTCTCCATTACACAAAGAACGATGACGATTTCTCTAAAAACGAAATGATGTTGATCGACTTTGGAATTCGCTGGATGACCATGCACGCTGACATCACCCGGACTTTTCCCGTGTCCGGGCGGTTCAATCCCATGCAGAAAATACTCTATGAAATTGTCCTGAAAGCTCAAGTTGCGGTGGAGAAAAAGGCGCGGGCCGGAGTGATGATCGATGAGTTAAATAAAGTATGCTGGGATAAGATCAGTCAGGGCCTCGAACATGACTTCACGGCGCTAGGAGGAAAATTTAAACTGCAATATAAGGGGAGGCCGCACGGGGTGAGCCACTTGATGGGCGAACAGGAACATGACGGCGACCCCTTTCGCAATTACTCCCAGCAACCCATGAAGTCGGGTTGGATGATCAGCAATGAACCGGGGTTGTATGGGGAGTTTCGTCTTAGCCTGAACGGAAAAACCTATGATGAAAAGATCGGTATTCGCATCGAAGATAATCTTGTCATGACATCAGGTGGATGCATGAACCTTTCCAGTAAGATTCCCAAAACCGTAAAACAGATCGAAAAGTTAATGACCAGCAGGAAAGAGAGCTAACCCGCATATTGCATGAGTGTTTTCAAGTGAGGAAGGAAAGCCTTGTCAAACCACCCTCACCTCAATCCTCTCCTTATTTATTTACTCCGCAATATGTGGGTTAAATTTCTTTTAATGCGGAAAGCACTTCCTCGATATGAGTTTTTACTTTAACTTTGGGGAATATTTTTCGGATCGTACCTGTCTTGTCAATGATAAAGGTGGTTCGAACAATCCCCATATAGGTTTTGCCGTAGAGTTTCTTTTCCTGCCAGATCCCATACTTCAGCACCACTTTTTTATCGGTATCGGCAATGAGAGTGAAAGGGAGGTCATATTTTTCTACGAACTTCTGGTGCCTTTCCGCTGAATCAATGCTCACGCCGAGGATGACGGTGTTTTTAAACTTTTTGTGCTGGTCGCGGAAGTCGCAGGCCTGCGTAGTGCACCCAGGAGTCATGTCTTTAGGATAAAAATAAAGCACGATGTTCTTTTTACCTTTAAAAGAACTGAGCTTGACTTTTTTCCCGTCCTGGTTCATAGCCGTAAAGTCCGGCGCTTTATTTCCTTCTTTCAATTCTGCCATAGTCAGCTAGGTAGTTGAGCCAGTAGCTCTTCAATTTTTTTATTTAAACCCTGCAGCTTTTCCAAAACTTTCTCTTTGCCTTGTCGATCTGCATCTCTGTTGAAAACCATCCTCGCATCCCCCATCAGATTTAATATTAAGTTATAAAGCTTTGAAGTAGGTGTTTTCCCCTCTTCGCAAAGGGTTTCAAAGGAAACAACCAGGCGTTGAAGTTTTCCGTCAATTTGAAGCCCTAATATTGAGTTGTCTCTCAGGATGGAAGATTTTTCGAGATACCCCCAAATTCCGCCTTTATCCTGAATGACCCCCTGACTGTTTTGTAAATCTTTCAATCCTTCTTTACATATATCAGCGGCATAAGTTTTTGGAGTTTGGATTAAGAATAAGCCTAACGTGAGGGAAATTATAAGAACTGAAAATTTTCTCCGATCCTTGAATGCATATTGAGCTGTAATCATCTGTAGGCTCCCCGTAGCTTGGTTTTAGTAGATTATTGGATTAAAGTTCTAAAAGATTCCAGACTCCTTAATTTCTCAAATGCAGGGTCTGAAGTGATTATTTTTTTCACGCCGGGATTTAGCTTCAAAACGATTTCAAGATTTTTGAACCCATCCCCAAGGTCCCCGTTCATCACGTAAGACCGGGCCAGTAGTAACCGGTGGGCGATGATGTGCTCGTGGTTGGGGTGAATGACAAATAACCTTTCCAGAATAGAAATGGCGCGGCTGTATTTTTCTTTTTTGTAATTGGCGGTAGCGGTATTAAGCAAAGCGGTGAGGTTGGTGGGGTCCATTCTCAAAACCATGGAATAGATTCCCATTGCCCGCTGATACATCCCAAAATGCGCAAAAATCTCCCCTTTTCTGTTCAATGCTTTGCTAGGATTGATGAACAAAACATTTGGGTTCAGGGGTTGCCGTTCAGTCGATTCGATTTTTTCAGGAAATTCATCGAGAGAGGCCTTGGCAATTCCATTGGGATCGCCCAGTTTCTTAGCTTTTTCATAGATCTCCCTGGCTTTGTTCATATGGCCGCGAAGAACCTCTATGTCTCCCCATTCCTGATATCCCCGGCTCTTGAGTTTTTCATCGTCCTTTGCGAGCTCAATAAACTGCTCAACGGATTTTTCCGTCATATCCAACCGTAAAAACATACTATGAATCCCGACAAGAATCTCATGGACTTTCAGATCATCAGGGCTCAGGCGGGCAGCTGTCTCCACCTCAATGATGGATAAGCCGAATTGTTTAGATCGGTAAAGGGATTGGGATCGGCTTAAATGATACTTTCCTGGGACAACTTTCGAGGGTAATTTATCTGTGGCATTCTTATAGATATATTCCCTAAGTAGTTTGGCCGATTTTGCCTTGGGTTGGTCTCGATGGTTGTCCATGATGTGGTTGATATATACTTCCGCCTGTTCCTTGTTATTCCGGGTGGCGTAAAGGTAAGCGAGTTGGTAAGCCGCGTCAACATTGTTCTTGTTGAGTGAAAAGGCTTGTTTGAAAGATTTTTCCGCCGCATCATTCTGGTTCAGATAGTTAAAAACCATTCCCTGTTCATAAGGGTATTTGGAATTTTGCGGGTCCAACCTGATGCTTTCCGCCAACTCCTTGTTGGCTTTTTTTGCTTTGCCTCTGGCCATCAAGGTCAAGGCAAATTCATAATGCGCCAGGGGGTCATTCCGATGTTGTTCTGCGGCGATGATGCAGGCTTTTTCCGAGATCAACCCGTTGCCAAGTTTCCGGTGGATCTGGCAGAAAGCAAAATGGAGGGCAGGGTGCTGGCGCTCCTTTTTAAATCCGATCAGCAGGACATCCAAGGCCTTCTTAGGGTTATCTTTTTCATTTAAAATGAGCGCTTTTAGAATTTCCGAGGTAGCTTCTTTAGGCTGATTGGAAATTTTCCCATCAAGAATTGAAATGGCTTCGTCAAATTGTTTTTGTGAAACCAAATCCCGAACCTTTTGGTAGTCCGGGTCATTTCTTTCATCAGAGAGGGAAAGATCCCAGTGTGCGATATCCTGCGAAGGGTAGGTTGCGCTTGCGGGACCTGATAAAACGGTTGCGATGCATAAAATGGTTAATAAAACCAAGTTTTTAATAGAAGTCATTTTTTTGTTCCCGCCTAAAGAAAATTGCTGTATCAGTTTGTGTTGATTCGCACTGCTCGAGTGGCTTTTCGGGACCGGGATTTCTTGTTGCTGTTGAATACCGCACCGGTATTGAAAACCACCCCAAATGCGTTGTAGTTCCCGTTTACCTCGCTAGACCATAGAGAGCCGGTCCCGTTTTTCTCAAATATTGGGTCCGTGTGAATTTTCATTTCACTTCCTACCTGTGAGCTGTTTATTTTTTCGGCTTCGTAAAGGGTCTTCAATTCTTCTCGGGTAGGCAATTGCCAATCGCTGTGTTGAGCGAACCTCTCATCATTGAGTTGCCGGACATACTCATGAACCTCATGCCAGTTGAGCCAGTGGCCGGAATGAAGATAGGAATCTTTTTTCATCCACATCAGTCCGGTCTTGGTATCGGTGATCGTCCCATCATCATTATCCAGATAGCGTTTGTCAGCGGATTCAACAGGAATCGCATAAACGCTCGAACTCAGAATTCCCAGTAAAAGAAATAGTGCTATTAAGAAAGCGGATATCAAATCTTCGCTTTTGGATGGATATAAGATTGATTTTGCCATCACCCCATTTTTTTCTTAAGTAATTTGTTAACCATGGCCGGATTGGCTTTCCCTTTGCTTGCTTTCATGACTTGGCCTACCAGAAAACCGAGGACTTTCTCTTTGCCTCCCTTGAACTCTTCAACCTGGCTGGGATTAGCCTGGAGCACTTCAGCCACTATTTTTTCTATGGCAGAACTATCGGTGATTTGTTTTAGCCCCTTTTCTTCAACGATACTGCCTGCAGATTTTTGCGTTTGATACATTTCCTCAAAGATTCCTTTGGCGATATTACCGCTTATCGTTCCCGATTCGATCAGTTTAAGCAGATCTACCAGTGCAGAGGGCGAAACCGGGCAATCTACGATATTCCTGCCATCCTTTTTCAATTCCCGCAAGAGGTCCCCCATCATCCAGTTGCTGATGGTTTTAGGTTGGGGGAACAGGGCTGTGCATTGCTCGAAGTAATCCGCGAGAGGTTTCGAGGAAGTCAAAACC
>Ga0066376_10000705_pt1 | contig 31472 bp, 32 predicted proteins | sample Knorr_S15_td_Bot_FD_77009 | JGI IMG/M metagenome (GOLD analysis project Ga0066376, IMG submission 77009) | Marine microbial communities from Southern Atlantic Ocean transect - Knorr_S15_td_Bottom_ad_5009_LV_A | ecosystem: Environmental > Aquatic > Marine > Oceanic | place: Southern Atlantic... | reverse complement strand
GGGCGGTGTCAGGGGAAAGCAAACCGGTCAGCACAATCCCAGAATTGGTCGATCTCAGGGCGCAAGTTGACGCCACTCTGCCAAGGCGGCGGTGCGATTGAGCTTGAAGTTATCGCGGCTGTAGAGATGACGTTCCTGATTAAAGTGATTGTGAACTGAAGAATGGATCGAGGCGAATTTCTGTAGTGACTTTGCGCTCCTGAATTTCGCCATCGCTCGCTCTCGTCGCCGGAACGGCTGATGTGAATTTTCGGCCCGATTGTTCAGCCAGCGGCCGGTCGCTTGCCGCGCCTCGTTGCCAATCTCTTTCATGGCTGCCCGGTAGGAGCGAAGGCAATCTGTCACGATGACTTCCGGACGGCCATATCGTTTCATTGCCTTCTTCAAAAACCTAAGCGCTGCCTTGCGATTCCGTCGTTTTGTGACGAAAACCTCAAGGACCTCACCCTCGTGATCGACGGCTCGCCAGAGGTAGTATGATTCGCCGTTGATACGGACGAAAACTTCGTCCAAATGCCAGCGCCATTGTATTTGGGCGCGCATTGATGCCGACCGCTTCTTTCTAATTTCCGCGGCGAACATCGGCCCGAACCTGTTCCACCAGGCACGTACCGTCTCGTGGCAGATGTCGATGCCCCGCTCATTGAGCAGATCTTCGACCTGCCGTAATGAAAGGGGGAAGCGGATATACATCATCACAGCAAGGCGGATAACCTCGGGCGAGGTCTTGAAATAATGGAATGGATTTCTCATCCACTGACGCTAAGGAAATCGCTTTCAGCGTTCAAGCAGTTTTGCTCTGACAAAGCCGCTTAAGGCAATATTCGGCTGGACCACGTTGAAGCAGGCGGAGATTTACACTCGCGCTGTGGACCTAATAAAGCTCGCTGATAGCGGCATGCACCATCTAGACCCGGACCATTCAGAGAACGAAAGTGTCCCACCCGATAGACAGGTGGGGGCCGGTGGGACGAAAAAAGGTAAAAAAGCGTGATAAACCAACGCCAAATATTAGTGGTGGAGGCCGGGGTCGGAATCGAACCGACGATCAGGGATTTGCAGTCCCGTGCATTACCACTTTGCTACCCGGCCTCAGGCGAGAAGATGAGGACGGGCTATATAGGCCGCGCGGCGCGAGACGGTCAAGCGGTGTGTCCCCAGCTTGGCGGGCGTTGTCATTAGCCAGTAGGCCAAGTATAACTCGGCGATCTTTCAAAGGATTCCGAATGCCCGGATACGACGCCGCCCGCGCCAATATGGTCGAGAATCAGGTTCGCCCCAACAAGGTGACCGATGATCGCGTGATCGCCGCCATGGCCGCGGTTCCGCGCGAGCGGTTCGTTGGGGAGGAATTCTCCGCTATTGCCTATGTAGACGAAGATATCGCGGTCTCCTCCGGGCGTTATCTGATGGAACCCATGGTGCTCGCGCGCCTATTGCAGGCGGCGGCCATCAAGCCCGGTGACGTGGTCCTCGATATCGGCTGTGCGACCGGCTATTCGACCGCTGTGCTGGCGCGGCTCGCCGATACGGTCGTCTCGGTAGAATCTGACACCGGCCTCGCCGAGACCGCCATTTCGCTGATGGCAGAACTCGACGCCGATAATACGGCGGTGGTCACCGGCGCGCTTGCCGAGGGCTACGCTAAACAGGCGCCCTATGACGTCATTGTTTTGGAAGGCGCGGTGGAGGCGGTGCCTCCCTCACTCTCCGATCAGCTCGCCGAAGGCGGCCGTCTGGTCGCCGTGGTCACCGAGCCAGACCATCACCGGATCGGAAATCTGGCTGGAAACCACTTGGGCCGGGCGACGCTCATGCAGCGTAAGAATGGCGCTCTGTCTAGGCTCGTCCTGTTCGATGCATCGATCCCGCCCTTGCCCGGCTTTGACATTGAACGCGGCTTTGTGTTCTAAGCCTTTATGTTTTTTCCCAATGGAATAGTGAGCGTGAAGTGGAAATGCGACCTATGAATCGGTGGTTAAATCGGATGCTGAGCGGCATGCTGGCCGTCCCCCTGGCTGTCCTTGTTGTGGCTGTCGAGGTGAGGGCTGAAACCCTCAACGAAGCCTTCATCGCGGCCTATCAGAATAATCCGACTCTGCTCGTTGCGCGCGCCGCTTTGCGGGCGACCGACGAACAGGTGCCTCGGGCGCTTTCCGGCTGGCGTCCCACGGTGATAGTGATCAGCGAATTCGGCAAGGCGGAAGTCGAGACCGAAACCGCCTTTTTCTCGTCTGATGAAGTCCGCACGCCTGCGAGCGTTGCCCTCTCGATAATCCAGCCGGTCTTTAGCGGCGGCTTGACCGTGGCGGAAACCAGGCGCGCCGAATATACGGTCCTCGCTGATCGCGCCCAGCTCAGGGAAACCGAGCAGACCGTGTTGCTCCGGGTTGCCGCCGCCTATTTGGACGTTTTGCGCGAACAGCAGGTGCTCAATCTGGCGATCAACAACGAGGAACGGCTAAAGCGTCAGCTTCAGGCCGCCCGGGACCGTTTCGAGGTTGGCGAAGTGACCCGCACCGATGTCGCTCAGGCCGAGGCGCGGGTTTCCAACGCCGCTGCCGAGCGGGTTAGCAGCAAATCGAATCTGAATTCGTCAAGGGCCGCTTATCTCAGCGCCACCGGTTTCTTGCCGGTTGATTTGACGACGCCGCTGGCGCTCACCGGATTGCCGGGCAGCGAACTGGGATCCCGCGAAATTGCCACCAAGGAAAACCCGATTATCTGGCGGGCTCTGTATGTCGAACGCGCCGCCCGGGCCGACATTGACGCGCGCATGGCCGTGCTCTTGCCGACGGTTGATTTGAACGGCGAAATCAGTCGCAACGAGGATACGTCTTCGCGTGGCAGCCTGACCACACGCTCACAAATTACCGCCACCGTGACAATACCGCTTTACCAATCGGGCTCGGAGCATTCGGATGTACGCGCCGCCCGCGAACTTGCCTCCCAACGCCGCATCGAGATTGAGCTTAATCGCCGTTCCGTGTTGGAGAACGTGACGAGATCATGGGAAAGCCGGTTGACGGCGGGGGCTCAAATTATTGCTTTCAAGGATGCGGTGCGGGCGGCGGAGATTGCTCTTGACGGTGTCGAACAGGAAGCCGTTGTCGGCTCGCGCACCATCCTCGATGTGCTCGACGCCGAACAGGAGCTTTTCGATGTCCGTGTGGATCTGGTCCGCGCCGAGCGTGATTATGTGGTGGCCGGCTATTTCCTGAAGGCGGCAATCGGGCGGCTGTCGGTGAGCAAACTCGGCCTGGATGTCCCGATCTATGATGAAATCCGCCATTACAATTTGGTGCGCGATAAATTTTGGGGATTTGGAGACGTTGAGTAACTGCTGCTACAGGACAGTTTCCCCTGAAGATGATGCACTGGAAATTGTTTCCGGTTCGTTTTAGTCTTGCGCCATACTTGACGCGGTAGGGTTTTGACAGAATGAGTGACGATAAGCCGCAAGAAGATCCTTCGATGGAGGACATCCTCGCATCCATCCGCCGCATCATTACCGATGATGAGGAGGCGGAGGGCGCTGGCGAGGAAGAGGCAACCGAAGAGGTGGCCGCAGAAGAATCAACTGACGCTGAGGAAGAGGCCGACATGGCGGGCGAAGACTCGGAAAATGAAGATGTTCTCGAACTGACTCAAATGCTTCAGGATGATGGATCGACCGTCGACTTGAGTGATGAGCCGGAGCCCGAGCCCGAGCCGGAAGCTGAGCCGGAAGCTGAGCCGGAACCGGAAGCTGAGCCGGAAACACCTATTGCAGCGGAGACCGAAGCCTTGATCTCGGATGCCGCTTTCATAGCTTCGATCGATTCCTTATCGAAGCTGGCCGGAGTAAACAAACCAGCGTCGTCCGAAATCTCGGATTTAAAGTTCAGCGGGCAGGGTGACACTATCGAAGGCATCGTTATCCAGATGCTTCGCCCCATGCTGCGCGATTGGTTGGATCAGAATCTACCGGCCATCGTCGAGCGCATTGTTCAGAATGAGATCCGCAAACTCGTCCGCCAGGCCGATTCTGATTAGGGCCGTTCCCTTCCACGGGCCGGGCGCCGTGGGTGCGCCGGCTCGCTTCACCGCTCAACCATGAACTGACTGACAATGCTGGATAAGACCTATCAGCACGCAACGACTGAGCAGCGGCTTTACGATGCTTGGGAAAACTCTGGCGCCTATGGCTGCGGCAAACGCGGCAACGCCGACCCCTATAGCATCGTTATTCCGCCGCCCAACGTCACCGGCAGCCTGCATATGGGCCACGCCCTCAACAACACGTTGCAGGACATTCTGATCCGCTGGCATCGCATGCGCGGTGACGACACCCTATGGCAGCCGGGCATGGACCATGCCGGGATCGCGACGCAAATGGTGGTCGAGCGCCAGCTCGCCGAGGAGGGCAAGACCCGCCATGACCTGGGCCGCGACGCCTTTGTCGAGCGGGTGTGGCAGTGGAAAGAGGAATCCGGCGGCACCATAACCAATCAGCTGCGCCGCCTAGGCGCCTCGGCTGACTGGTCGCGCGAACGCTTCACCATGGACGACGGGCTGTCGGCGGCGGTGCGCAAGGTTTTTGTCGATCTCTACAAGCAAGGGCTGATCTACCGCGACAAGCGGCTGGTCAATTGGGATTGCAAGCTGCACACCGCGATCTCCGATCTGGAAGTTGAGCAGCGCGAGATTCAGGGCTCCATGTGGTATTTCAAATACCCCCTGGAAGATGACGAAAATCAGCATCTCATCGTGGCGACGACCCGCCCCGAGACCATGCTGGGCGATACTGGCGTGGCGGTTCACCCCGATGATGAGCGGTTTACGGCGCTGGTCGGCAAATATTGTATCCAGCCCTCCACCGGACGCCGCCTGATCATCGTCGCCGATGATTATGTCGATCCCGAACAGGGCTCGGGCGCGGTCAAGATGACCCCGGCCCATGATTTCAATGATTTCGAGGTCGGCCAGCGCCACGATCTCGAGATGATCAACATCTTCGATGCCAACGCCTGCCTTAATGATGCGGCGCCGGAGCGTTACCGGGGTCTTGACCGGTATGCGGCACGCAAGACTATCATCGCCGAGATGGACGGTCTCGGCCTGCTCGATCATATCGAAGAGTATACCCACACGGTGCCCTACGGCGACCGGTCCGGGGTGGTGGTCGAGCCCTGGTTGACCGATCAATGGTTCGCCGACGCCAAGACCCTGGCCGGCCCCGCGATTGCGGCGGTCGAGCAGGGCAAGACCCGCTTCGTGCCCAAGCAGTGGGAAAACACCTATTTCGAGTGGATGCGCAACATCCAGCCCTGGTGCATTTCCCGCCAGCTCTGGTGGGGGCACCGGATTCCCGCCTGGTTCGGTCCCGACGGTCATATCTTCGTCGAGCTGGACGAGGAGCAGGCCATCGCCGCCGCCGCCGAACATTACGGCAAGGCGGTCAAGCTGGACCGCGAGACCGATGTTCTCGACACCTGGTTCTCGGCCGCCCTGTGGCCGTTCTCGACCCTGGGCTGGCCGGATGAGACCCCGGAGCTTAAGCGTTTCTATCCGACCGATGCCTTGGTCACCGGCTTCGATATCATCTTTTTCTGGGTCGCGCGCATGATGATGATGGGGCTGCATTTCACCGGCGAGGTGCCGTTCCATACGGTCTATATCCACGCCCTGGTCCGCGACGAGAAGGGCCAGAAGATGTCCAAGAGCAAGGGCAATGTCCTCGATCCGCTGGACCTCATCGACAAATACGGCACCGACACCCTGCGCTTCACCCTGACCGCCATGGCCGCCCAAGGGCGCGATATCAAGCTGTCCGAAGAGCGCATCGAGGGCTATCGCAATTTCGTCACCAAGCTGTGGAATGCGGCGCGGTTCTGCGAGATGAACGATTGTGTGCGGGTCGCCTTGTTCGATCCTTACGCCTGTGAAGAAACCCTCAATCGCTGGATCGTCGGCGAGACTGCCCGCGCCGGCTGCGCGGTCGAGCAGGCGCTCGAGGCCTATCGCTTCAACGACGCCGCCAGCGCTGTCTATCAATTCGTCTGGGGCAGCTTCTGCGATTGGTATCTCGAATTCTCCAAGCCGGCTCTATTTGGCGACGACGGCCCCACGAAGGCGGAATTTCAGGCGACGGCGGCCTGGGTGCTCGATCAGATCCTGTTGCTGCTGCATCCCATCGCGCCCTTCGTCACCGAGGAACTTTGGGGGCTGCTCGAAGCGGATCGCGATAGCCAGCTCATCGAGGCGCCCTGGCCGGCCTATCCGGACGCTGCCATGGATCCGGATGCCGCCGCCGAAATCGGCTGGCTGATCGGCTTGATTTCGGCCCTGCGTTCAACCCGGTCCGAACTCAATGTGCCGCCCTCAGCCCGACTTCCGCTGCTCCATCGTGATGCGAATGCGGCGACCCTGGCCCGGCTCGATGCCCATGGGTTAAGCTTGGCGACCCTGGCGCGGGTCGAGAATATTGCCGCTCTCGACGGGCCGGCGCCAAAAGGCTCGGCCCAGCTTGTGGTCGGCGAGGCGACGTATGTGCTGCCGCTCGACGGCGTCATCGACATCGGCCAGGAAGCCGACCGCCTCACTAAGCAGATCGAAAAACTCGACGGCGAAATCGCCAAGATCGACGCCAAGCTCGGCAATGAAAAGTTTACCAGCCGGGCCCCCGAAGCGGTCATCGAGGAACAGCGCGAGCGCCGCACAACGACCATCGAGACCCGCGACAAGGTCGCCGCCGCCCTGACCCGGCTGTCCGAGCTTTGATTACCATTTTCAAAAGCGATCAAAGCGACTAGCCTTCCAGTTCGATGGTTTGAAGTGGCCACTTTAATTGATTGATATGGATAGATGATGTCCGATGTCCCGCATGTGACTCTTCCCAGGCGCACTGTGCTGCTCGACGGCGGCATGGGCCGCGAGCTTCGCCACCGCGGGGTGACCATTCTCGAAACCATCTGGTCGGCCAACGCACTTCTGGAAGCGCCTGAGGTGGTCAGCGAAATTCATCACGATTACATCGCCGCCGGAGCCGATGTCATTATCACCAACACCTATGGCGTGATCCGCGCCGAGCTGGCCAAGGAAGGTATCGAGGATCGCTTCGTCGAGCTTAACCTCATGGCCGCCCGCCTGGCCCAGGATGCCCGCGCCGCCGCTTCCGCCGACCGGCCGGTGTTGATCGCCGGCTCTCTGCCGCCCCTGGCGGGCAGCTATCGTCCCGACCGGGTGGGCGATTTCGATCATATCGAGCCGCTCTACCGCGAGCAGGCGGAAATCCTCATGCCCCATGTCGATCTGTTCCTCTGTGAGACCATGTCGAGCGCCGCCGAAGGGCTCGCGGCGGCAACCGCGGCGGCCTCCACCGGACGCCCGGTATGGGTCAGCTGGACCCTGCATGAAGACGCTTCGGGACGCCTGCGCAGCGGCGAAACCATTACCGAGGCAGCCCATGCCCTGGACCATCTGCCGGTCTCGGGCTTTATGGTCAATTGCTGCACGCCCGAGAGCATCACCGCCGCCATGGCCGAACTGGTCGCCCTGGGCAAGCCCGCCGGCGGCTACGCCAACAGCTTCGTGCCGGTGCCTTCTGATTGGATACTCGACGGCGACAAGGACAGCGACGGGCTGATCCCCTTGCGCGACGATCTCGGCCCGGCCCATTACGCGCACCATGTGGAGCAGTGGCTCGACGCCGGCGCGCGGATCATCGGCGGCTGCTGCGGCACCTCGCCCGACCATATCGCCCGCTTACGGGAACTGATTCACTAATTTTGAGGACAGGTTATGAGTGACCATAAATTCGACAAATCCAAGCTGCCCAGCCGCTACACCACCGTGGGGCCGGAGCGGGCGCCGCATCGCTCTTATCTCTATGCCATGGGGGTTACCGAGGCGGAAATTTACCAGCCCCTGGTCGGCGTCGCCACCACCTGGAACGAGGCTGCGCCCTGCAATATCTCCCTGGCGCGCCAGGCCCAGGTGGTCAAGCATGGCGTGGCCGCCGCCGGCGGCACGCCGCGCGAGTTCACCACCATCACCGTCACCGACGGCATCGCCATGGGCCATGCGGGCATGAAATCTTCTCTGGTGAGCCGCGAGATCATCGCCGATTCCGTCGAGCTGACTATGCGCGGTCATTGCTATGACGCCCTGGTCGGGCTCGCCGGCTGCGACAAATCCCTGCCCGGATTGATGATGGTCATGGTGCGCCTGAACGTGCCTTCGGTGTTCATGTATGGCGGCTCGATCCTGCCCGGCCGCTTCAAGGGCCGCGATGTGACCGTGGTCGATGTTTTCGAGGCGGTGGGTCAGCATGTCGCCGGAAATCTGAGCGATGAAGAACTCCACGAGCTTGAGACTGTGGCCTGCCCTTCGGCGGGCTCATGCGGCGGTCAGTTCACCGCAAACACCATGGCCTGTGTCTCCGAGGCCATCGGTTTGGGCCTGCCCGGTTCGGCCGGGGCGCCGGCGCCCTATGAATCCCGCGATCGATACGCCGAGCGCTCGGGAGCCGCCGTCATGAACCTGCTGGCCAAGAATATCCGGCCGCGCGATATCGTCACCCTGGAGGCCATCAAGAACGCGGCAACCGTGGTGGCGGCGACCGGCGGCTCGACCAACGCCGCCCTGCATCTGCCGGCCATCGCCAACGAATGCGGCATCGAATTCGATCTGCATGACGTTGCCGATGTCTTCAAGCGCACGCCGCTGATCGCTAATCTCAAGCCGAGCGGCGCTTATGTCGCCAAGGATCTCTATGACGTCGGCGGCGTTGAGGTGATTATCAAGGAGCTGCTCGACGGCGGCTATCTCAATGGCGACTGCATCACCGTGACCGGCAAGACCCTGGGCGAGAATCACGAGAAGGTCACCTTCCCCGCCGATCAGGATGTCATCTATCGGGTGTCCGAGCCAATCAGCCCGACCGGCGGCGTGGTCGGCCTGCGCGGCAGCCTGGCCACCGAGGGGGCGATCGTGAAGGTTGCCCATATGTCGGACGACGCCCAGCGTTTCAGAGGCCCGGCGCGCTGCTTCGATTGCGAGGAGGACGCCTTTGCCGCCGTGGTCGGCGGCAAGATCAACCCCGGCGACTGCATCGTCATCCGCTATGAAGGCCCGATCGGCGGCCCCGGCATGCGCGAGATGCTGTCGACCACGGCGGCCATCACCGGCCTTGGCCTCGAGGGGGTCGCCTTGATCACCGACGGCCGGTTCTCGGGCGCCACGCGCGGCCTCTGCGTCGGCCATATCGGCCCGGAAGCCGCGTGCGGCGGCGTCATCGGCCTGCTCGAGGAGGGCGATACCATCATTATCGACGCCACCTTGGGTCTGCTCGATGTGGAACTCACCGAGGCTGTACTTTCGAGCCGCCGCGCCGCCTGGAAGCCGCGCCAGAATGAATTCGGCTCGGGCGCCCTGTGGCGCTACGCCCAGACCGTCGGCCCGGCGGTCAAGGGCGCGGTCACCCACCCCGGCGCCAAATCCGAGGGCCATATCTACGCGGATATCTAAGCAGGAGAGGCGGCCATGACCTATGAAGCCTTGACCCTGGACATCGAGGGCGGCGTCGCGACGATTACGCTGAACCGGCCCGAGGCGGCCAACAGCCTGAATCAGGCCATGGCGCTCGATTTGATGAACGCCTCGATCGAGTGTTCCAAGAACCAGGAAATTCGTGCGGCCGTCTTGACCGGCAGCGGCTCGTTCTTCTGCGCCGGCGGCGATCTGAAGTCGTTTCAAGCGGTCGGCGTTGAGAATATCTCCAGCCATATTTTGCAGACCACAACCTACCTGCACGCCGCCATATCGCGGTTCGCGCGCATGGACGCGCCACTGATCGGCGCCATAAACGGCATCGCTGCGGGCGCCGGGGCGAGTCTCACGCTGATGTGCGATCTGGCCATCGGTGCGGATTCCATGTTGTTTATAATGGCTTATACGGCAGCCGGCCTGGTGCCGGACGGCAGCTCGACCTATTTCCTGCCGCGCGTGGTCGGCCTGCGCCGCGCCGCCGAATTGATGATCACCAACCGGCGTCTTTCGGCCGAGGAATGCCTGGAATGGGGCATCGTGAACAAGGTCGTCGCCGCCGATCAGGTTTTGGCCGAGGCCCAGGGCCTGGCTAAGCAATTGGCCGAGGGCTCGACGGGCGCATACGGTGGGGTCAAGAAGATGCTGGCGGTCAGCTTCGACAACGGCCTTGAGACGCAGATGGAAGTCGAATCCCAGCAGATCGCGTCCGCCGCCGCCTCCGCCGACGGCCAGGAAGGCATCAATGCCTTCATCGCCAAGCGCAAGCCGAATTTCCCGAGCCGCTGAACTGCGAGGATGAGTCAGACCATGGATGAGATTTCCGCCATCGAGCACAGCAAGCAGACGGTTACCGTCAAGGGCCGCACGATGGCCTATGTCGAGATGGGCGAGGGCGATCCGATCATCTTTCTGCACGGAAATCCGACGTCGTCCTACCTCTGGCGCAATATCATGGGCCATGTGAAAGACCTCGGCCGTTGCATTGCGCCGGACCTGATCGGTATGGGAGATTCCGAGAAACTGCCGGGCTCCGGACCGGACAGCTATCGCTTCGTCGAGCATCGCGATTACCTCGATGGCTTTCTCAATGCCCTCGGGGTTACGGAGAACATAACCTTCGTGGTCCATGATTGGGGGTCGGCGCTCGGCTTCGATTGGCTGCGGTGGCGACCCAAGGCCGTCAAGGGCGTCTGCTATATGGAGGCGATCGTCACGCCCATCACCTGGGCAGAGTGGCCGGACGACGCGCGGCCGGTATTCCAGGGATTACGTTCCGAGGCCGGAGACGAAATGATCTTGCAGAAGAACCTGTTCGTGGAGCGGGTTCTGCCGGGATCGATCATCCGCGACCTCACCGACGACGAGATGACGGTCTATCGGCGTCCGTATCTCAATCCCGGCGAGGACCGTCGGCCGACGCTGACCTGGCCGCGTGAAATACCGATTGAGGGCGAGCCCGCCGACGTGTTCCAGATCGTTGGGGGGTATGGCTCGTTCCTGTCCAGAAACCAAATTCCGAAACTCTTCATCAACGCCGAACCCGGCGCCATTCTGGTTGGCACTCAACGGGACTTCTGCCGGACCTGGCCAAACCAGACCGAGGTCACAGTCAAGGGTACTCATTTCCTACAAGAAGACAGTCCCCACGAAATCGGCGCAGCACTTCGCGACTGGATGACGGGGGGCGGCGAGGCGGATATCTAATCTTCGTCGGCGCTGGTCTTGGCGAATCGCGGCAGGTCGTCTGCGATATGCAGCCAGGAGATTTGATCTTCGGTAAAGACATGGCCCCGGGGCGGCATGTCATCCGGGTTGTCCAGGCTGCCGACGGTGATATGGACCTCGCCCGCGTAGCGCTCGCTCTCATAGGTCAGGGGGGTTCCGCAATCGCCGCAGAAGCCCCGCCAGGTGCCCTTGGATGATTCGTTGCGGCGCGGCGAGCCTTGAGTGATTTCGTATTTATCCGTTGGGTATCCCGCCCAGGTCAGGACCACGGAGCCGCAGGCTTTCCGGCAGCTTTGGCAATGGCAATGGGCGACCCAGTTGGGCTTGCCGGAGATGCGGTAGCGCACCGCGCCGCACAGGCAGCCGCCTTCGCGATCTGTCATGACGCTTGCTTGAGTTCGCACCAGACCGGGGTGTGGTCCGACGGCTTTTCCAGAAACCGCGGCGCCTTGTCGATATCGCAGGCTACCAGCCGGTCGGCGGCCTGGGGCGACAGCAGCAGATGATCGATGCGCAGGCCCTCGTCGCGCTGGAAGCGGCCCTTCTGATAATCCCAGAAGCTATAGGCGCCGGGGGCGGCATGAAGCGCCCGGTAGGCCTCCGTATAGCCGAGGTGGAGGATGGCGCGGAACCGGGCGCGGGCTTTGGGCAGGCACAGGGCGTCGCCGGCCCAGGCCGCCGGGTCGTAGACATCGGCGTCGGTGGGCACGATGTTGTAGTCACCGCCCAGCACCAGGGATTCTTCATAGGCGAGCAGGGATTTGGCGTGCTCGTAGAGGCGATCCATCCAGGCCAGCTTGTAGGGAAGCTTGGGGCCGTCCACCGGATTGCCGTTGGGCAGATAGATCGAGGCGACCCTGACATCGCCGATCACCGCCTCGATATAGCGCGCTTGCTCGTCGTCATCGTCGCCGGGCAGGCGGGTGATCAGATCATCGATCGGCCGCTTGGACAGGATGGCGACGCCGTTGTAGCTCTTCTGGCCGGAGACGGCGATGTTATAGCCGAGGTCCTCGATCTCGAGCGCCGGGAAGCTCTCATCGACGGTCTTGGTCTCCTGCAACAGCGCCACATCGGGCGCCGCCTCGGCGAGCCATTCGAGGACCCGGGGCAGGCGGGCCTTGATCGAGTTCACGTTCCAGGTGGCGATTTTCATGTCTCTATCCTACAGGCACAAAAAAGCCCGCTCAATGGCAGGCTTCAAAGTCGGCTAAGGAGCCGTCGTTTACATGGCGATGCCGAAGGAGCTTCCGCAGCCGCAACTCGAGGTGGCGTTGGGGTTGTTGATGACGAAATAGGAGCCGCCGACATTCTCGATAAAATCGACCTCGGAGCCGGCGAGATACATCAGGGAGACGCTATCGATAACCATGGCGGCGCCGTCACGCTCGACGACCAGCTCATCGTCCTCGCTCTTGTCGTCGAAGCCGAAGCCATACTGAAAGCCCGAGCAGCCGCCGCCGGACACGGATACCCGGAACTTCATGCCGGTGTAATCATCCATGGCAATCAGCTCGGCTATACGCCGCGCTGCACTGGCGCTGAGGGAAATAGGGGTAGCGGCTTCGGTCATGTTCGGTTCGCTCCGATAATTCACATAGATGATATGTAAGACTTACGCGCTTAATGTCAATCTTGAGAAGCCATTCGACTTCAATTGGCCCTCAGGAAGGAAGGCTGGCCATAAGCTCATCGATCGATTGCTCAACGGTCTTGCCGGCGGTGTCTATGACGACGTGATCGCGGTTCCAGGGATGGTAATCCCGATCTAAAACATCTTGCCACGTCGGTAGCTTAAGTCCGGGTATGTTAGTCTTGCGCGTCTCTATGCGCAATTGATGTTCAATCGGATCTGAACAAACGACCTCGATTTCAACGGCATCGTGGCTCGTGCGTTCAGCGACATCCAGCCAATATGTTCTGGATATCTCCCACGGGTTGACTGAATCCGCCACAACGGTTCCGCCAATACGAAGATTATCTTCCGCCAAGGCATAGCCCGCCATATAGCCGGCGTCACCGATCGGGTGGATTTTCAGGCTGGAATTGGTCATCGCCTGCTCAATGCTGTCAATTCGCAGGTAGGTCGCTTCAATACGGCGCGCTATCTCAGTAGCGAGCGTCGTTTTGCCCGTACCGGGCAGCCCCGCAAAAATTATCAACACCGCTGACCCCAGATAGCCCAATTGCCATCATGCACCAATTCGGATTGCCGACCAACAAATCGGTCAATGGCGTTGCTTGCATGCGCTCGCACCTGTAGCTTCGCGCTATGCCAATTGCCCCATACGCCAGCTTGCCGGAGCGCAGCCGTGGCCGCCTCTACCCCGAGGCCGCCAGCGCCACGCGCACGGTGTTCCAGCGCGACCGCGACCGGATCATCCATTGCACCGCGTTCCGCCGGCTCATGCACAAGACCCAGGTTTTTGTTCACCACGAGGGCGACCATTACCGCACCCGGCTGACCCATAGCCTGGAAGTCGCCCAGATTGCCCGCTCGATCAGCCGGGTGCTGGCGATCGATGAAGACCTCACCGAGGCCCTGGCCCTGGCCCACGATCTCGGCCATCCGCCCTTCGGCCACGCCGGCGAGTCGGCTCTCAACGAGGCCATGTCCAATTACGGCGGCTTCGATCATAACGCCCAGACCCTGCGCATACTCACCCGGCTGGAAGCCCGCTATCCGGGGTTCGACGGGCTCAATCTGACCTGGGAGACCCTGGAGGGGGTGGTCAAGCATAACGGGCCCATAGCCGCCGACCACAGCATGGCGCCTGCCATTGCCACCTATGTGGCCGAGCATGATCTGGAGATCGACAGCTTCGCCGGACTCGAAGCCCAGGTCGCCGCTCTGGCCGACGACATCGCCTATGACAATCACGATACGGACGACGGCCTGCGGGCCGGGCTGTTTACGGTCGAGGAATTGAGCCGCGTGCCGTTCGCCGGCGATGCCTTTGCCCAGGCCGCCAAGGCTACCGCCGGGGCGGACCAGTCGCGGCTCATCCATGAGGCGGTGCGCTGTATGATCGGCGCCATGGTGGAGGACGTTCTTGCCGAGACCGGCCGTCGCCTGGCCGAGGCCCGCCCGGCGGACGCGGCGGAATTACGACGCCTGGATCGTCCCATGGCGGCTTTTTCAGAGCCCATGGCGGCGCACGAGAAAAGCCTCAAGGCCTTCCTGTTTGAGCATATGTATCGCCACCCCCGGGTCACCACGAAACAGGATGCGGCGAAGCGCGTCTTGCATGAACTGTTCGGGTATTATATTGGCAGTTTGGAGCGGTTGCCCGAGAGCTGGCGGAAGGCCGCCATGGATGCCGATGAGCCGCGCGCGGCGCGTATCGTCGCCGACTACATCGCCGGCATGACCGACCGCTACGCGGTGGCTGAATACAATCGTACGTTTGAGAATTCGTTGGAAATTTAATGAATATATACAATCAGTTCAAAATCGACATTGATGTTATTGTTGATGAACTATCGGCGGATGGCGCGCTCCCTGGGGGGCTTGATACGGCCGCCGTTACGGTCGAGCCGCCGAGGGATTCGAACCACGGCGACCTGGCGTCGAACGTCGCTCTGGTGCTCGCCAAGCAGGCCAAACGGAAGCCCCGCGATATCGCCGAACTGATTGCCGGCCGTCTGGCCGATCACGAGGCGGTCGAGAGCGTCGATATCGCCGGGCCGGGCTTCATCAATCTCCGCCTCGGCGATGGGTTCTGGCGTGATCGCCTGGCGGAAATTCTCGCTGCCGGCAAGGATTACGGCGCGTCGGCCATGGGTGCTGGGGCGGCGGTCAATGTGGAGTATGTCTCGGTCAATCCGACCGGCCCGCTCCATGTGGGTCATGCCCGGGGGGCCGTGTTCGGCGATGTGCTGTCGTCCCTGCTCGAGAAGGCGGGTTATGCGGTGACCCGCGAATATTATTACAACGACGCCGGGGCGCAGATCGACAGCTTGGCCCGCTCGACCCATCTGCGCTACCGCGAGGCTCTGGGCGAGGCGGTCGACGAGGCCGCCTTCGAGGGGCTGTATCCGGGCGATTACCTCAAACGCACCGGCGCCGCCCTGGCGGATCGTGATGGCGAGAAATGGCGCGGGCTTGACGAGGCCGACTGGCTCGGGCCGGTTCGCGAATTCGCCGTCGCCGATATGATGGCGCTGATCCGCGACGACCTGGCCGCCCTGGGGGTTAATCAGGAGGTTTTCACTTCGGAGCATGATCTTGTCATGGCCGGGCGTGTGGAGGAGGCGCTGGCCATCCTTGAGGCAAAGAACCTGATCTATACCGGCGTACTCGAGCCGCCCAAGGGCAAGAAGCCGGACAACTGGGAGCCCCGGCCCCAGACCCTGTTCCGCTCGTCCGATTTCGGCGATGACAGCGACCGCCCGCTCAAGAAGGCCGACGGCAGCTGGGCCTATTTCGCCCCCGACATCGCCAACCACCACGACAAGATCAAACGCGGCTTCACCATACTGATCAACGTCTGGGGCGCCGATCACGGCGGCTATGTGAAGCGCATGAAGGCGATTGTGGCGGCGCTTACCGACGGCGCGGTCGAGCTTGATATAAAGATCTGCCAGATGGTTTCACTGCTGCGCCGGGGCGATCCGGTCAAGATGTCGAAACGGTCCGGCGATTTTATCACGCTCCGCGAACTGGTCGATGAGGTCGGGCGCGACGTGGTGCGCTTCATCATGCTCATGCGCAAGAATGATTCGCCGCTCGAGTTCGATCTGGTGCGGGTCACCGAGCAATCCAAGGATAACCCGGTGTTCTATGTGCAATACGCCCATGCGCGGGTCTGCTCACTCATGCGCGCCGTGGCTGAGCAATTCCCCGGCCTGGATGTGAAGGCCGCCGAATTAGCCCGGCTGCAGGACCCCGGCGAGCTCGCCCTGATCAAGCTTCTCGCCGCCTGGCCGCGCCAGATTGAAGCCGCCGCCGAGGCCCATGAGCCCCATCGCCTGGCGTTCTATCTCTATGATCTCGCGGCTGCGTTTCACAGCCAATGGAACCGCGGCAACGACGATCCCGGCATGCGTTTCATCGTCGCCGGTGATGCGCCCCTCACGGCGGCGCGCCTCGCCCTGGCTCAGGCGGTCGCCGTGACTGTAGCATCGGGGCTCGAAATATTCGGCGTCGAAGCCCCGCAGGAGATGCGCTGATGACCCCGGAGGGAAGGCAATAATGGCCCCGGAGGGAAGGCAGTAATGGGACGCGCAGCCATCACGGTTCTTGTCCTGGCGGCGCTTGGTGGCCTGGGCTGGTTTGTCTACGACCGCAACAGCTTCAGCGACACCTCGGAGGCGCCGCTGATCCGCGCCGATGCGGGGCCGATAAAGATTCGCCCCGAGGACCCCGGCGGCTTGGCGGTGCCCTATCGGAATAAGCTGATCTATCAGACCCTTGACGGCAGCGCTGTCGAAGAGACCGTCGAGCGCCTGCTGCCGGCCCCGGAAGAACCCCTGCCGCCGCCCGAGCCGCCCCAGCCCGTGGTTGTGGCGCAGGAGCCGGCCGCCACGCAGGAGAGTAGCCTGCCGGCGCTGCCTCCTGCGGAAATCGTAGCGCCCACCGAAGCGTCCCCCGAAGCGTCCATCGAAGTCGAGCCGCAATCAACTGAAGCAGAGACGCCGCCGGAGCCCATGCCGGCGCCGGCGCCACCGCCGCCCGAACTCGCCATAACCGAGGCGCCGGTTCCGGCGACACCGGCTGAAGGCGCGGACATCTATATGGTGCAGATCGCCTCGTTCCGGACCATCGACGACGCCGAAGGGGCCTGGCGCAAGGCGATCAAGAATAACAGCGACCTTCTCAGCGCCCATTCCGCCCAGGTGGTGCGCGCCGATCTTGGCGGCGACAAGGGCGTGTATTACCGGCTACGCGTCGGCCCCTTCGCTGAGGGCGAGGCGGCCAAATCCCTCTGCGCCAAGCTCAAGGCGCGCAACGTCGACTGCCTCGTCGTGCGCCGTTAAACAGATTTCGTTTTGGGATTCACGCGGAATTAACTTTTCCGGCCCATGCTGCCTGCATGGACGAGAAAACACTATTGCCCGAAGAAAAGGACATTGTCCTCTGCGCCCCGGTGCGGGTCGGGCTGATGGTGTTCGGCTGGTTCAATATCATCCTCGGCATCATCGGCAGGGTCCTGCCGGTCATGCCCACCACGGTGTTTCTGCTGATCGCTCTCTGGGCATTTTCCAAAAGCTCTCTCAGATTTCACCGCTGGCTATTTGAGCATCCAACTCTGGGCCGCACCATTCGGGCATGGCACGAGCATCGGGTTATACCGGCCCGCGCCAAGATCATGGCGGTCGGCATGATGGCCTCAAGCCTGGTCTATGTGACCCTGTTCGTGGCCGATGGCTGGGCCTTGCCCCTGGGTCTTGCAATGAGCTTGAGCGCCGTCTCCGCCTTCATCGTCAGCCGCCCGAGCCGTATTCCTACAGAGCGCTAGGTCGATTTAGCACCAGCCCTCAAAGGCTCTCATTCGATTGGGATTTTGGAGGGCGGTGTACCCATGACCTTGCGGAAGGCCGCCGAGAAGGCGCTTGCACTACGGTAGCCATGCTGCTCCGCCACTGCTGAGATAGGATCGCCGAAAGACAGCGCTTCCAGGGCGCTGTGAAATCGTATGCGTTGACGCCACCGGTTAAAACTCATCCCGAGATCACGCTCGAACAATCGGGCGAGGGTTCGCGTTGAGGCGCCGGCAATCTCAGACCATTCTTCCAGGGTTCTGCGATCCGAGGGATCGGCAAGAAGTGCGGCGCATAGACGCTGCAGCCGCAAATCCCTCGGCAACGGAACATGAAGAGTAAGCTCACGCGCGCGGCCAATTTCCAATTTTATGATGTCGGCAATCAGGGCGCCGCGGCTACCATAGACAACCGGCTCCTCACTGAGCGCCAGGATCAGTTCGCGCAGTAAATTGGAAACCTCGACAACACACAATGCATCTGGACGCGCACTGAGCGCCGTGGCGTCGATATACAGGGTGCGCATATCGACATTGCCGTGCATGCTGACTGAATGCGGTGTTCTGGCCGGAATGTAAACGGCGCCTTCCGGCGGCACGATCCACGCCACCCGCTCGGTCCGCAACCGCATGATTCCGCTGGCGGCATAGAGCAACTGATCCCGCCCGTGCTCATGCAGCGGAATAATGAATCCGTCGGCAAAACTCTTCGACATGGCCCCAATCGCTTGGGGAAGTTCCTGGAACGCCCGAGGATCCGTGCTGCGTTCTGATTTAACGGTCATGCTGATTATGGCCGGGGTTGAGGGTTTGGCAGAAATTAGACGAACAATGGCATGACATCGTAATTCTGCCAAGTGTAGGTTAGCGGTCAATGGTATTGCGCGCTGGGTTTTCCATAGAGCGGAATGGCGCCCGGACGGCGAGGGTTCCCGGTAATGGTGGACAAAGACAAGCTACATTTTCTCTTGCTGAACATCGGTCATTTCCTTGACCATATGTTCACACTGATCTTCGCCACCGTCGCGGCTTTGGTGTTGTACCGCGAATGGGGAGTCGGTTATGCCGAGCTTCTGGTTTACGCCACGCCGGGATTTTTTGCCTTCGGCGTGTTCGCTTTTCCTGCGGGATGGCTGGCCGACAAGTGGAGCCGGGATAACATGATGGTGGTGTTTTTCATCGGCATCGGCGTGACCTCGATCATCACGAGCTTTGCCCAAACGCCTGTGCAAATGGGCGCCGGTTTATTCGTCATCGGGATGTTCGCGGCAATTTACCATCCGGTCGGCCTCGCCATCGTCACCATGAAGTGGCGCAATACGGGCATGCGGATTGCCGCGAATGGGGTTTGGGGCAATCTCGGGGTTGCCTGCGCGGCGCTGATCACCGGCTATTTCATCGACAATGGCGGCTGGCGTATGGCGTTCATGCTGCCGGGCTTTGTCTCCATCTTCATGGGGCTGGCCTACATGGCGCTGTGCCGGGCAATGAAGCGGGCGGATGAAACAGCGCCACAAGCGGCTCCATCGGGGGGTACTACGAATGAGTCCCCCTCGTACCGGGCGCTGTTGATGCGCGTCTCGGCGATCGTATTCCTGACCACCGCCGTTTCTTCCATCATCTTTCAATCGACCACATTCGCCCTGCCGAAAATCTTTGATGAACGATTGCAGGGCCTCGCCGAACAACTGATCGCCTGGATCGACGGTGTTTCAATTGCCGGCCAGGGCGATACAGCGACCGTGGTCGGATTGCTGGCGTTCGTTGTATTCGCGGTGGCTTCCATGGCCCAGCTTATTGTCGGCAGCATGCTTGATCGCCATGGTCCGCGTACCGTGTTCATGGTTATTGCGACTATACAATTGATCTTCTTTTCGCTCATGCCGGGGATGACCGACGGCTTGGCGCTGGCTGTCGCGCTGGGTTTCATGCTCGGCGCCTTCGGCCAAATTCCCATCAACGACTACATGATAGGCAAGATGGCGAGCGGCGAATTTCGAGCCCGCATATACGGCGTTCGCTATGTCGTCTCCTTTACTGTTTTGGCGGCGGCTTTGCCGCTTATCGCCTTTGTCTATGACACTTGGGGCTTCGATACTCTGTTCCTCATTCTCTCAGGCGCGTCCCTGATAATCCTGACTGCCGTCGCATTTCTCCCAAAACAGTTGCCGACTGCGGAGACCGCATCGGCTCCGGCAGAGTAATTTTTGTTCACTAATTCACTGGCGCGCATTACGGCCTGAGGGTAGGTTGGCGGCCGTAGTGAAACGCCTTCCGCCACAGGACATTCCGGTTCCTTGTCGAGTTCAGAATCCTCTTTAATCAAGGCCGTTATCTTCGGCTGCGCCGGCCCCGAGCTGACGGACGCGGAGAGGCGTTTCTTCGCCGCCGCCCAGCCGCTCGGCTTCATCCTGTTTCAGCGCAATTGCGAAGAGCCGGCCCAGACCCGCGCCCTGATCGCGGCATTGCGCGAGTCTGTGGGACGGGCTGATGCGCCGGTGCTGATCGACCAGGAAGGCGGCCGCGTGGCGCGGCTGAAACCGCCCCATTGGCGCTTGCCGCCGGCGGCGGCGCGGATCGGCGCGCTGGCCGCCAGTGATCCAGCGGCAGCCTGCGAGGCGGCCCGCCTCAACGCCCGTATGATCGCCGACGAACTCTATGATCTCGGCGTCACCATCAATTGCGCGCCGGTGCTCGATATCCCCGTCGCCGGCGCCCATGATGTTATCGGCGATAGGGCTTTCGGTGTGGATCCCAAGACGACCGCCTCGTTGGGCGGCGCGGTCTGCGATGGCCTGATGGCGGGCGGCATTCTGCCGGTCATCAAACACATCCCCGGCCACGGCCGGACGAGTGTAGACAGCCATCATCGCCTGCCGCGAACAGAGGTATCCCTGGAAACGCTCCGCGAGACCGATTTCGCGCCGTTTGCCGCGCTCAGCGGCAGGCCCTGGGCGATGACCGCCCATATGGTCTATAGCGCCATCGACGAGGCCCCGGCGACCGTGTCCAAACCCCTGATCGAAGGCATCATCCGGGGCGACATGGGTTTCGACGGCGTGTTGTTTACCGATGATCTTTCCATGGAAGCCCTGGGCGGTTCTCTGGCGACGCGCGCGGCGGCGGCGCTCGATGCGGGCTGCGATCTGGTGGAGCATTGCAACGGTAAGCTCGATGAGATGACGGCGGTAGCCGAAGCGGTCGGACCCTTGAGCGCGGCCGCACATCGTCGAGTCGCCACCGCCGAAGCGCTGCGCACCATCCCGGAACCGATCGACCGCGCGGCGCTCGCGGCACGCCTCGACAAACTGCTAGGATAGCTCTGTGACCGACATTCTCTACACCATCTCCGTTTGGCTGATCCCGCTGGTCGTCGCCATCACCTTTCACGAAGCGGCCCATGGCTGGGTCGCCGACCGGCTGGGCGATGACACGGCGCGCCGGCTCGGGCGGATCACCCTCAATCCGATTCGCCATATCGACCGCTTCGGCACCCTCATTCTACCCGGCCTGCTGTTGTTGATGCAGGCGCCCTTCATCTTCGGCTACGCCAAGCCGGTGCCGGTCAATTTCTCGCGGCTGGGAGCGCCTAAACGCGACATGATCTGGGTCGCCCTGGCCGGACCGGCCATGAACATCGCCCTGGCCATCATCGCCGGTCTGCTGCTTCATCTGGTGGTGACTCTGCCGCCGCCCGCCGCCGGCTGGGTCGATGATAATCTGGTCAATATGATGATCATCAATGTGGTGCTGGCGGTTTTTAATATGCTGCCCATGCTGCCGCTCGACGGCGGCCGCGTGCTGACCGGCCTGCTGCCGATGCCCCTGGCGGTTCGTTTTGCCAAGCTGGAACGCTTTGGCATGCTGTTTCTGGTCGGTCTGTTGTTTATTGTTCCGACGGTGGCATCACTTCTCGGTTTTGCCTTCAGCCCCTTAGCGTCCATAATGGGACCGCCTATCGGATTCGCTTTCGAATTCATCGCGACGGTGACTGGCCATGGTTGAGCAAAAAACTATGACGTTTGAGAGTGACGAAAAAGACGAAGCCCAGTGGGACGGTGACGAGCGCCGACTGGTGGTCGACCTCGACGGCTATGAAGGGCCGCTCGATGTGCTGCTGACCCTGGCGCGCCAGCAGAAGGTCGACCTCGCGCGCATCTCGATCCTGCAGCTCGCCGAACAATATGTCAGCTATATCGAAAGCGCTCACGACCTCGACCTCGACATCGCCGCCGATCATCTGGTGATGGCGGCCTGGCTGGCCTATCTCAAGTCGCGATTGCTGCTGCCCGAGCCGCCCGGCGACGAGGAGCCGAGCGGTGAGGAGCTTGCCGCCGCCCTGTCTTTCCAGCTGCGCCGTCTCGAAGCCATGCGGGGGGCCGGGGCAAAAATTTTCGCGCTTCCCCAGTTGGGACGGGATGTCTTTGCCCGGGGCGCGCCCGAAGGCCTGCGCACGGTTCGCAATCCGGTGTTCGAGGCGACCCTGTATGATCTGTTGCGCGGCTATGCCGGCTATAAAATCCGCACCCGCGCCGGGCGGCTCAATGTGGAGCCGTCGCGCATCGAATCCATGGATCAGGCGCTGCACAGACTGACCGGCAGGCTGGGTAAGCTGGTCGACTGGACGCGGCTGTCGAGCTTCCTGCCGCCGGGCCTGGCCAATGATCTGATCGGCCGGGCGTCGATAGCGGCCACCTTCGCGGCCTGTCTCGAATTGGCGCGCCAGGGACGCCTGCAGTTGCGTCAGGCGAAACCCTTTGCGCCCTTGTTCCTGCGCGTCGCGGACAAATCATGAGCCCGGACTCCATAAACCAGGCCTCCATGAACCAAGATAGGCAAAACCTGCGCATTCTCGAAGCCCTGCTGTTTGCCGCGTCTCAACCGCTCGCCGAGAGCAGCCTGGCCGAGCTTATGCCGGATGACGTGGACGTTGCGGCACTGCTCGGCGAGCTCGAGGCGGCCTACGCCGGCCGCGGGGTCAATCTGGTTTGCGTCGGCAATCGCTGGACCCTGCGAACGGCCGAGGATTTATCCTATTTGCTGCGGCGCGATGTGGATGTGAGCCGCAAGCTGTCGCGCGCCGCCATCGAAACCTTGTCGATCATCGCCTATCATCAGCCGGTCACCCGCGCCGAAATCGAGGAAATCCGGGGCGTCACCACCAGCCGGGGCACCCTGGACATCCTGCTGGAAGCGGGTTGGATCAAGCCGCGTGGCCGGCGCCGAACACCGGGACGGCCGGCCACATGGGTCACCACGACGGATTTTCTCGACCATTTCGGCCTCGAATCCCTCGACGATCTTCCCGGCGTCTCCGACCTGCGCGCCGCCGGCCTGCTTGACGACGCGCCCCTCTCCCTGGGGTTGGGCCTGGAGCTGCCGGTGGCTAGTGAGCCTGAGGAGGCTGATGATTCTGATTCGGACGACTAAGGTCTAGTTGCGAATCATTTGCAATTGTTAATCGTTTTTGTCATATATTGTGGTTCGCCGCTATTTTGAAAATACGGCAACCACAAGGGATTACTTAACTATTGTCACTTTCCGCGCCTGAAGCGAAGCCGAACGGCTTCCTGTCCGGTCTGCCGTTCTGGCGGCCCGACGGCTGGACGATTGCGGCGCTCGTCGTCGCCGGGCTGGTCGCGACGCCGGTCATCGTCGTCATGGCCAGTCTGCTTGTGCCCGCCGGCGATGTCTGGCGCCATCTCGCCGATACGGTGCTGCCCGGCTATGTGGCCAATACATTGCTGTTGATGATCGGGGTCGGGCTGGGCACCTTGATCATCGGCGTCGCCACCGCCTGGCTGGTCACCATGTGTCAGTTTCCCGGCCGCGCCCTGTTCGAATGGACCTTGCTGCTGCCGCTTGCGGTGCCGACCTACGCTATCGCCTTCACCTATGGCGGCCTGTTCGAATTCGCGGGGCCGGTTCAATCGGCATTGCGCGACGCCTTCGCCTGGGGCCGCGGCGATTATTGGTTCCCCGACATCCGCTCGTTGGGGGGCGCCATCCTGGTCATGACCATGGTGCTCTACCCCTATGTCTATCTGCTGGCCCGCGCCGCCTTTCTCGAACAGTCGGTCTGTGTCATCGAAGTCAGCCGCACCTTGGGGCGCGGTCCCTGGCGCAGCTTTGTCGAAGTCGCCCTGCCGCTTGCCCGCCCAGCGATTGCCGGCGGCCTGGCCTTGGCTTTGATGGAGACCCTCGGCGATTTCGGCGCGGTGCAGTATTTGGCGGTATCGACCTTCACCACCGGCATTTTCCGTACCTGGTTCGGGCTCGGCGAGCCGATCGCCGCGGCCCAGTTGTCAGCGGCCCTCATGCTTTTCGTGCTGGCGCTCATCCTGTTTGAGCGATCCTCCCGGGGCGGGCGCAAGTTTCATCACACCTCGCGCCGCTACCGCGCCCTGCCGCGTTTCAAGCTTAGCGGATCGACAGCGGCATGGGGATTTCTCGCCTGCTTTACGCCGATCTTCCTGGGATTTCTGCTGCCCGGCGGGCAGCTCGTCGCCTGGACTCTGGAAACCGCTTCCACCGTGGTCGACGCTGATTTCCTGGTCCTTGCGGCGAACAGCGTCATGCTCGCTTCGGCGACGGCGGTCATCGCCGTGGTGGTGGCGCTGCTGCTGGCTTATGGCCACAGGCTCAGGCCCGGGCCGCTGTTGGCGGGGGCGACGCGGGTATCCTCCATGGGCTACGCCATCCCCGGCGCGGTTATCGCAGTCGGCGTGCTGATGCCCTTCGCCTGGTTCGACAATCAGCTGGATTCGCTGATGCGCGAATACTTCGGCCTGTCCACCGGCCTGATCTTAAGCGGCACCCTGGCGGCCTTGATCTTCGGCTATCTGGTGCGCTTCCTGGCGATCTCCCTCAATACGGTCGAGGCCAGCCTGGGCAAGGTCACGCCGACCATGGACGGCTCGGCCCGCACTCTCGGTCTAGGGCCGGGCGCCACCCTGGCCAGGGTCCATATACCGATTATATCGGGCAGTTTGCTGACCGCCGCCCTGCTGGTCTTCGTCGATGTCATGAAGGAACTGCCCGCGACCCTGATCATGCGGCCGTTCAATTTCAACACCCTGGCGGTGCGCGCCTTCGAACTGGCCGAGGACGAACAGCTTGCGGAATCAGCACCCGCCGCGCTATCCATAGTCGCTGTCGGTATTCTGCCGGTCATTATTCTCACCCTCGCCATCGCCCGGTCGCGGCCGGGTCATTGGTCTGATAAGTCTGTCGGATAATGGATGCACTCACCCTACAAGGCGTATGTCACGCTTATGACGGCGAACTCGCCATCGATTCGATCGATCTTACGGTCGGTGAGGGCAAGCTGGTTTGTCTGCTGGGTCCGTCGGGCTGCGGTAAGACGACCGTGTTACGGGTCGCGGCGGGGCTGGAGCCGGTGCAGCAGGGCCGCGTGTTTATCGGCGAGTCCGAGGTCGCACGGCCCGGCGCCTCGACACCGCCCGAGGAGCGTGGCGTCGGCCTGGTGTTCCAGGACTACGCCCTGTTTCCCCATCTCACAGTGACCGAAAACGTCGCATTCGGATTGAAGGGCCGGCCCTCGGTTGAGCGGCTTGGCACGCCGAAGCAGATGCTCGATCTTGTCGGCCTCGCGGATTTGGCGGAACGCTACCCTCACACCCTGTCCGGCGGCGAACAACAGCGCGTCGCCCTGGCCCGCGCCCTGGCGCCCCGGCCCCGTCTATTGTTGCTCGATGAACCCTATACCGGGCTCGACATTCATTTGCGCAATCAGGTGCGCGACGAGACTCTGCGGGTCCTGCGCATGGCGGGCATCTCGACCATGATCGTGACCCACGATCCCGAGGAAGCCATGTATATGGCCGATCATATCGCGGTCATGCGGGGCGGGCGCATCTTGCAACAAGGCACGCCGTCCGAGCTCTACAACGCGCCCGCCAACGCCTTCATCGCCAAGTTCCTGAGCGACGTCAACGCCATGCACGGCACCGTCGAGGGCGGCAAGGTGCCAAGCATTTTCGGTTGCCTGGACGCCAACGGGGCCGCCGAGGGGGTGCGGGTCGATGTGCTGATCCGGCCCGAAGCGTTGAGCCTCTCAAGTGAGGGCGGCAGGCCGGCCACGGTCGCTGCCGTGCGCCTGCTGGGTCATTCTTCGATCGTCACCCTCGCCATGGACGATGACGGCAGTGAATTGCGCGCCCGTGTGCGGGGCATGGACGCTCCGGCCGAGGGCGACAAGGTTTCCCTGGCCCTGGACAAGCTGCAAAGCTTTGTATTTCCCTGCGCCGACCCCACATCAGACGAATAGCCGGGCTGGCGTTGCTATGCCACGCGCTTTCTCATATGATGCGCCGCCTTGCCGACCGGCATGATTGATGAGCCTAGGAGATAGTTGAATGGGAGCGTTTAGTATTTGGCATTGGTTGATCGTACTTGCGATCGCCCTGCTTCTTTTCGGACGCGGCAAGATCCCCATGTTGATGGGTGATATGGCAAAAGGTATTAAAGCCTTCAAATCGGGCATGAAAGAAGACCCCGATGCCGAGGCCAAGAAGATTGACGACAGCGTTGCGTCCGCTGACACAAGCGATAACACCGTCAAGAAAGACGAGGCGGCAGAAGGCTGACGCCTGAGAGCGTCACGCGTCGCATACGTATAGGCGAACATGTTTGATATCGGATGGCCCGAGATGGCGGTTGTTGCCGTCATCGCCCTCATCATCATAGGCCCCAAGGACCTACCCCGAATCCTGCGCTACGCCGGGAAATGGGCCGGTAAGGCGCGGCGTATGGCGCGTGAGTTCCAGCGGAATTTTGACGATATGGTGCGCGAGTCCGAACTGGACGACGTCAAGAAGAGCGTCGAGAGCGCGAGCAGTTTCAATCCGGTGAAGGATATCGGCAATTCGATCGACCCGACCGGAGAGATGAAAGCGGATATCGAATCTCTCGCCAAGGATGATGACGAGCAGGCCAAGCCCGAGCCCAAGCAGGCCAAGCCCGAGCAGGCGAAGGCCAAGCCCAAGCAGGCCAAGGCCAAGCCCAAGCAGGCCAAGCCCAAGGCCGAGGCATCCGAGACCGGTAGTCCGACGAAATCGCAAGCCAGCGGATAGCCCGTGGCCAGCGAAACCCAAGTAGAAGCCGAAATCGAAGACAGCAAGGCGCCGCTGCTCGAGCATCTTATCGAGCTGCGCAACCGCTTGATCCGGTCCGTGGCGGCGTTGCTCGTCGCTTTCTTCATCTGCTTTTATTTCGCGGGCGATATCTTCGATTTCCTCGCCGCCCCCCTGGCCGAGCAGCTAGCCAGCCGGGAAGGCGCCAGGATGATCTTCACGGACATGACCGAGGTGTTCTTCACCCAGGTCAAGGTGGCCTTCTTCGCGGCGCTGTTCTTCTCGTTTCCCTTCATGGCCAACGAGATGTGGAAGTTCATTGCCCCCGGGCTTTATAAGAACGAGAAACAGGCGTTCCTGCCGTTTCTCGTGATGACGCCGGTCCTGTTTTTCCTCGGCGGCTCGCTGGTCTATTACATACTCATGCCGGTCGCCTGGCAGTTTTTCCTGAGTTTCGAGACCGTCGGCGGCGCTGGTGTCCTGCCGATCCAACTCGAGGCCAAGGTCAACGAATATCTCTCCCTGGTGATGAAGCTGATCTTCGCATTCGGACTCAGCTTCGAATTGCCCTTGGTGCTGACCCTGCTGGCGCGCGCCGGCATGGTGACGGCGGATGGCCTCGCCGACAAACGGAAATATTCCATCGTGATGGCCTTCGTCGCCGCCGCCATCCTGACCCCGCCTGATCCGCTCAGCCAGATCAGCCTGGCGGTGCCGATCATCCTGCTCTACGAAATCTCGATCCTGTCGGTGCGCTATATAGAACGCAAGCGCGCCAAGGCCCAGGCTGCGGACGGTGCGGACGGTGGGCCGGAAGGTGACGATCCTGACGACACGCCGGACAGCGGCCCCGATGTAGACTCCGGCGGCGAGGAGACGGTCGAGGAGACCGATTTCAATCTCGACCGCTGATCGGCCAGGGCGATGGACGGCGCGATGGACGGCGCAATGGACGGCGCAATGGACGATACCGTGGCGTCGTCGTATATAGAGCCAGCCCAGTTTACCGTCCCGAGTGTCCTATGTTCGATCTGAAAATTATCCGCGACGATCCGCTCGCCTTCGACAGGTTGCGCGCCAAGCGTGGCCTGGCGTCCCTGGCCGACGAGATTGTCGAGATCGACAACCGCCGCCGGGGCTTGCAGACTCAACTGCAAGAGCTACAAAGCCGGCGCAACGATGCTTCGCGCGCCATTGGTCAGGCCAAGGGTCGCGGCGAGGATGCGCAAGAGCTGATCGCCGAGGTCGCCACCCTGAAGGACGATATCCGCGCCGCCGAGGAGGCCGACCGCGAGACCGGCGAGGCGCTCCATAACCTGTTGAGCGGCGCGCCCAACCTGCCCGAAGAGGAGGTTCCCGCCGGCACCGACGAGGCCGACAATAAGGAGGTCAAGCGCTGGGGCGAGTTGCCGTCGTTTGATTTTGCGCCGAAAGAGCATTTCGATATCGGCGAGGGCCTGGGCCTGATGGATTTTGAGACCGCGGCGCGTATGTCGGGGGCGCGTTTCGTGGTGCTCACCGGCGCCCTGGCCCGGCTCGAGCGGGCGCTGGCCCAGTTCATGCTCGATATGCATACGGAGGAGTTCGGCTACACCGAGGTCAGCCCGCCCCTGCTGGTGCGCGAGCAGGCCGCTTATGGGTCGGGAAACCTGCCGAAATTCGCCGATGATCTGTTCCGCACCACCGACGATTACTGGCTGATACCGACCTCGGAGATGGTGCTGGCCAATCTCGCCGCCGATCGCATCATGGACGAGGACGGGCTGCCGCTCCGGGTCACCGCCTATACCCCCTGCTTTCGCTCCGAGGCGGGCTCGGCGGGCAAGGACACCCGCGGCATGATCCGCTTGCATCAGTTCACCAAGGTCGAGCTGGTCAGCATCACCCGCCCCGAGGAGTCGGCGGACGAACTCGACCGCATGCTGGGCTGCGCCGAATCCGTGCTGCAACGGCTCGGCCTGGCTTATCGGGTTGTCCTGCTGTGCGGCGGCGACATGGGTTTCTCGGCCAAGCGCACCTATGACATCGAGGTCTGGCTGCCGGGCCAGGATTCCTACCGGGAGATTTCAAGTTGTTCAAACTGCGGCGATTTCCAGGCCCGCCGCATGAAGGCCCGCTTCCGCCGCGAGGGGCAAAAAGGCACGGAATTCGTTCATACTTTGAATGGTTCGGGCCTGGCGGTGGGGCGCTGCCTGGTCGCCTTGCTGGAGAACTATCAGCAGGCCGACGGCTCGGTGGACATCCCCGAGGTCCTGCATCCCTATATGGGCGGTATATCGCGCATCGAGGTCGCCTGATGCGCATCCTGATCAGCAACGACGACGGTATCAACGCGCCCGGCTTCGCGGTTCTCGAACGCATCGCTCAGAGTTTGAGCGACGATGTCTGGGTCGCCGCCCCGGAGGCCGAGCAGAGCGGCGCGGGCCATTCCCTGACCCTGCACCGGCCGCTTCGGGTGCGCCATATCGATGACCGTCATATGGCCATCGACGGCACGCCGACGGATTGTGTTTTGCTGGCGCTCAACAATCTGATCCCGGGTAAGCGCCCGGACCTGGTGCTGTCCGGGGTCAACCGGGGCAGCAACCTGGCCGACGACGTGACCTATTCCGGCACCATCGCCGCGGCCATGGAGGCGACCATCCTGGGGGTGCCGTCGATCTCCCTGAGCCAGCATTATGAAGACGGCGATCGCATCCGCTGGCAGACGGTCGAGGCCCATGCTTGCGGCCTGATCCGCCGGCTGGTCGCCATTGGCTGGCCCGAGAATGTGCTGCTCAACCTCAATTTTCCCGATGTTGAGCCTGACGATGTGTCCGGTGTCGAAGCCTGTTGCCAGGGGAAATACAAAAACGGCGATGCCCTGATCGAGAGGCTCGACCCACGTGGCCGGCCCTACTACTGGATCGGCGAGATGCGCAATACGGAGCAGAAAACCCACGGCACCGATGCGGAGGCAGTGGAGCGGGGCGCCATTTCGGTCACGCCGCTGTGCCTGGATCTGACCGACGGTGCGACATTGGCCAAGCTTGCCGATGCCCTGAAATGAATTTCGAGGCCGACAAAATTCGTCTGATCATGACCCTGCGCCGGGAAGGTATTACCGACACCCGCGTGCTCGGCATCATCGAACGGGTGCCGCGAGAAATGTTTTTGCCGCCTGACCTGGCCGACAAGGCTTACGACAATGTCGCCCTGCCCATCGGCCATGGCCAGACCATCAGCCAGCCCTTGGTGGTCGCCGCCATGACCGTGAAACTCGATGTCGGCGAGCATATGAAACTGCTCGAAATCGGCACCGGCTCGGGCTATCAAACGGCGGTCCTAGCACCCCTGTGCCGGCGGATTTACACCATGGAGAGGGATCGCGATTTGATGCGCGAGGCCGATGCGCGTTTTAAGTCTCTACAGATCCCCAATGTGGTGACCTGGCTCGGCGATGGCTATCGGGGGTGGCCCGAGCAGGCGCCGTTCGACCGCATCATAGTCACCGCGGCGGCGCCCGAGCTTCCCATGAGCCTGGTCGAACAGCTCACCATCGGCGGCCGTATGGTCATCCCCATAGGGGCTACCGCCGACGATCAGGAGCTGGTCTGTATCAACCGAACCGAGGATGGATTCGAGCGCGAGAGCATGTTCGCCGTTCGCTTCGTGCCCTTGGTGTCGGATCAGCGTATCGGCGGGCTGGCGGGATAGGTATGGCCAATCTCAAATATCCGATGCTCGCGGCCCTGGTTCTGCTGGCCGCTGGTTGCAAACAGCCGCCGGCGGAGGTGGTGTACGGAATGCCCACGGTGATCATCCCGAACATTGCGCCGGTGGAGAGCGAGGCTAAAGCGGATGAAGAATCCCTCGCTATTCCGTCGGGTAACGAGGTGATTGTCGCGACGGGCGATTCTCTATACGCCATCGCCCAGCGCTACGGGCTTCCCATATCTTCGCTGATCAACGCCAATGATCTGGAGCCGCCCTATACCCTGCGCATCGGCCAGCGGCTGCGTTTGCAGCCCGCATCCCTGTTCCAGGGCTTGATGGCGGCTATCTCTCCCAGCGCGGTTTCCCTACCGCCACCGCCACCACCGTCGAAGCCGGCGATTCTGACCCCGTCGGCTCTGTTGCCGGCCTCATCCGCCCAGCCGGTTGCGCCGCCGCCGCCGCGTTCGAGCCAATCCTTCCTATGGCCGGTCAGAGGCAAAATCATCACCAAGTTTGGCCCCTTGAGCGACGGGCGGCGCAATGACGGCATCAACATCGCGGCGCCGCGCGGCACCGGGGTGGTAGCGGCGGAAAACGGCGTCGTCGCCTATATCGGCAATGAACTTCGCGGCTATGGCAACCTGATCCTGCTGCGCCACGCCGAAGGCTGGGTCACCGCCTACGCCCATAACGAGGTGGTGCTTGTTGCGCGCGGTGACATGGTCAAACGTGGCGATATTATCGGCCGGGTCGGCACTAGCGGCAGCGTGACCGAGCCGCAAATCCACTTCGAGCTCCGCCGCGGGGTGGGTTCGGTAAATCCGCTAAAGCATTTAGCGAAGAAGTGAGCTATCAGCTATCAGCTATCAGCTATCAGCTATCAGCTATCAGCTATCAGCTATCAGCTTAAGCGATCCTTTCTGGCTGACGGCTGACGGCTCCT
>Ga0066376_10000704_pt1 | contig 31487 bp, 30 predicted proteins | sample Knorr_S15_td_Bot_FD_77009 | JGI IMG/M metagenome (GOLD analysis project Ga0066376, IMG submission 77009) | Marine microbial communities from Southern Atlantic Ocean transect - Knorr_S15_td_Bottom_ad_5009_LV_A | ecosystem: Environmental > Aquatic > Marine > Oceanic | place: Southern Atlantic... | reverse complement strand
AGCACTCGAACACTTCCAAGCCGGAACGACCCAGCGCCCGGAGTCGACGCCGGAGATGGCGCAGGCCTACGCGCGCTACTGGGGTCGGCGCGAACGCTTTGCGCTGGTAGAGGCTTTCGAGGTGATCCAGGGCGACGCCTGATGCGCCTGGTCTCCGCCTACTTGCTCGCCCTGCTGGTACCGGGTGCGACGCTCGCACAAGAACCCGAGCCGATCGAGGCGGGGCTCGCCCCGCCCGCGGGCGCCTACGCACCCGGCGTGGACGTCACGCACTACGAGGTCGAGATCGGCCTGGGGCTGGCCACAGACTGGTTCGCGGGATCGGTGACCGTCCACCTGGTGACCCGAGCAGCCAGCCCGGTTCTCCCGCTCGACTTCACCGGTCTCGAGATCATCGAGGTCGAGCGCTCCGGGCGAGCCGTGGCGTTCACTCATCGGGCCGGCGTGCTCTCCGTGCCGCTGACCGGTACCGCCAGCGGGGACGAGGTAGAAGTGACCGTGCGTTACCGGGGGGTCCCAGACGATGGGCTGATCCTGCGGAACAACGTGCACGGAGCGCCGTCCGCCTTCGTGGACAACTGGCCCAATCGTACGCGCTTTTGGCTACCCACGGTCGACCACCCGGCGGAAAAGGCGACCGTTCGCTACGTGATCCACGCGCCGGTCGAATGGCGCGTCGTCGCCAACGGCCACCTCGCGAGCGGACCCGAACCCTCGGCCACCGACGCCCTCGGCCCCGCTGGAGACCGTAACACGTGGGTCTGGGAGGTCGGAGTGCCGATCTCCAGCTACAACATGGTGATCGGGGCGGCGGACATGGTCGTGCGCAGCGTGGGTTTGGCGGCCTGCGGGCAGGCGCCCGCCTCCAGGCGCGAAGACGGATGCGTCGACGTCACCTACTGGGTCTTCCCGGAAGACGAGCAGCGCGCCGAGCCGTCGTTTCGGCGTGCTGCGGAAATGGTGGACTATTTCACGGAAACGATCGGGCCCTACCCCTTCGAGAAGCTGGCGAACGTGCAGTCCGCAACCCGATTCGGTGGGATGGAGAACGCCTCGGCGATCTTCTACAGCGAGCGTAGCATCGCGTCGGGTCGAAACATCGAGGGGACCGTCTCCCACGAGATCGCGCACCAGTGGTTCGGCGATGCGGTGACGGAGGCGCGGTGGCACCACATCTGGCTCTCCGAGGGCTTCGCGACCTATTTCGGAGCGCTGTTCTTCGAACGCGCCGACGGGGCCGAGGCACTTCGCGAGCGTATGGAGCAGAGTCGCCAGAGCATCCTCGCGAGCGACGTGACGAGCCAACCGATCATTACCGAGGAGGAGAGCCTCTTCGACTTGTTGAACACCAACGCCTACCCCAAGGGCGGGTGGGTTCTTCACATGCTGCGAGGCGTGCTCGGAGACGAAACCTTCTTCGCCGGCATCCGGGAGTATTATCGCCGCCACCTCCACTCCGCGGTTCTGAGCGAAGACTTTCAAGCCGCAATGGAGGACGTGTCAGGGCAAGACCTCGAGTGGTTCTTCCACCAGTGGCTGTATGAACCCGGCTATCCGGTCTTCGAGGTCCAGGATCGATGGATCGAAGACCGTGGAGTGGTCGAGGTGACGGTCCGCCAGACGCAGGACCCGACCTGGCCCCGCTTCCGAATACCTGCGGAGCTGCTCGTCACGTCTGGCGATCAACGGGTTCGTCATCAGGTCCTGCTCGAGGGCTCGGAGACCGTCTTCGAGTTGCCTCTACCGCGTGCGCCCAGTAGCGTGGTCCTCGACCCCGGAGGGTGGATTCTCAAGGGCGACGTGCGCTGACGGGAGTCGGGTTCTGCTTGCGGACCCGACCACGGTCCGGCGAGCTTACCCGACTCCCAAAACCCGCAAGCCATGCATCTACAGTTCGAACGCGACATCGTCGAGGTCCAGGCGCAGATCGACAAACTGCTCGATCTCGCGCACAGGAAGGGCATAGACGTAGCCGACGAGGTAGAACTGCTGAGGACCAAACTCGGCAAACTCAAGCGGCAAACGTACGACAACCTGCGGCCCATCGAGCAGGTGCAGGTCGCGCGTCATCCCCAGCGCCCGTACACGCTCGACTACATCGAGCGCACCTTCACGGATTGGTTCGAGCTTCATGGGGACCGCGCGTTCCGAGACGACGAAGCCATTGTCGGTGGGTGGGCCCGCCTTCGCGGGACCTCGGTCATGGTCATCGGCCACCAAAAGGGTCGGGACATGAAGGCGAACCTGCACCGCAATTTCGGAATGGCGCATCCAGAGGGGTACCGGAAGGCGCTGCGGTTGATGAAGCAGGCAGAAAAGTTCGGTCGGCCGGTAATCACGCTGATCGATACGCCGGGGGCGTACCCCGGCATCGGCGCGGAGGAGCGTGGGCAGGCCCAGGCGATCGCGACCAACTTGCGTGAGATGGCCACCATGCGGACACCACTCGTCAGCGTGGTGATCGGCGAGGGCGGCTCCGGAGGAGCACTCGCGCTCGGCGTCACGGATCGCATCCTGATGCTCGAGCACTCGGTGTACTCCGTGATCTCTCCCGAAGGGTGTGCGGCAATCCTGTGGCGCTCCGCCGAGCATCGCGAAAAGGCTGCCACGGCTCTGAGGCTGACGTCCAAGGACTTGCTGGAGCTCGGGATCTGCGACGAGGTCGTGGAGGAACCGATGGGCGGTGCACACGCGGATTGGGACCTGGCGGCCCAACGTCTGGGAGACGCGCTCGAGCGCAATGTGAAGGAACTCGCCGCTCTATCCCATGAGGCGCTGCTCGAGCGTCGGTGGACGAAGTACGGCGAGATCGGCGTATGGTACGAGGCGTAAAACCCTGACCGGGTTCGCCGAGGTTTCGTTCAAGGGCACGCGCAAGGACTATTACGCGTACCAGTCGCTGGAGCTGCGCCCGGGTCAGCAGGTGATCGTCGAGGCCGACCGAGGAGAGGACCTGGGCGAGGTGTCGGCTGTCGGAGCCATCGCAGAAAGAAAGTGCTCGTCGTCCAGCGGCGGATGCGCGACCCCCGCCCCCGAACGCAGGGTACTTCGGCTGGCGCGCACCGACGAAGTTTCCCGCGCGCAGACGCTTCGTGCGGACGAAGACCGCGTGCGCTCCGAGACGCGCGTCCTCGTCACGAAGCACCAGCTCAAGATGAAGGTCACTGAGTCCGAATGGCAGTTCGATCGCAACAAGCTGATCATCTACTTCACCGCTGAGAAACGAGTCGACTTCCGGCAGTTGGTGCGGGACCTCGCGCGCACGTTTCGCACGCGCATCGAACTGAAGCAGATCGGCGTGCGAGACGAAGCCGCTCTGCTCGGAGGCGTAGGACGCTGCGGGCGTGAGCTGTGCTGTTCCACCTGGCTGCCCGAGCTCAAACCGGTCTCGCTGCAGCTCGCCAAGGACCAGCGCTTGTCCCTGAACCCCGCCCAGATCAGTGGCTGCTGCGGACGCTTGATGTGCTGCCTGATGTACGAGCACCGCACGTACGTCGAGGCAAGGCGACGGTTCCCCCGGGAGGGGAGGAAGGTGCGCACCGCGACCGGCCACGAACTCGTGGTCGCCGTGGACATCTGGAACGACACGGTCTCGCTCAGGGACGACGAAGGGCTCAGGCGCACGATCACGCTGGACGAGTTGAAGCTCGAGGTAGGTCAACCCCTCAGCCCGCGGAACGAACCGCGCAATAACGCTCCTTGACCGATCCACCGCGCTGGTACCTCAGCACGCCCATCTACTACGCGTCCGGCGACCCTCACATCGGGCACGCCTATACGACGATCCTGTCGGATGTGCTCGCTCGTTTCGCTCGACAGGACGGCACAGAAGTCCTGTTCCTGACGGGCACAGACGAGCACGGGCCGAAAATCCAGGACGAGGCGGAACGCAGGGGCATGCAGCCCTTGCAGCTGTGCGACCTCATGGCCGAACGCTTCTCGGCCGCGTGGACGACGCTCGGCATATCGCACGACCGCTTCATCCGCACCACGGAGGCCGAACACAAGGCCGTGGTGACCGCCTTCCTCCAGCGACTCTGGGACCGCGGCCAGATTTATCAGGGTGCGTATTCCGGATGGTATTGCATACACGAAGAGCGGTTCTGGACGGAAAAGGACCTGGGTCAGGACAACACGTGCCCGGACTGCGGGCGGCCTGTGAATTACCTGGAGGAGACGAACTACTTCTTCAAGATGAGCGAGTACCAGGCGGCGCTCATCGCCCACATCGAGCAGAACCCTGACTGGATCGTACCGGAGATTCGCCGGAACGAAGTGCTCGGCTTCTTGCAAAAGCCGCTCGGGGACCTCTCGATCTCGCGGCCGAAGTCTCGAGTCGCTTGGGGAATCACACTCCCCTTCGACGAGGACCACACCGCATACGTCTGGGTGGATGCGTTGATCAACTATCTCACCGCGTCCGGAGCAATCGACGCAACGAAGCCTGCCGACGACCAGGGTTTCGGGGAGGTGTCCGAGTCGTGGTGGCCCTGCGACCTGCATGTCGTGGGGAAGGACATCATCACCACGCACGCGGTGTATTGGCCGACGCTGCTGATGGGTGCCGGCCTTCCCGTCAGCAAGCAACTCCTGGCCCACGGGTGGTGGGTGGTCGGCGATACCAAGATGTCCAAGTCACTCGGGAACGTGATCGACCCGCTCGCGTTGAGCGCTGAGTTCGGGCCCGACGCGGTGCGCTGGTACTTGCTGCGCGAAATGCCGACCGGCGCCGACGCTTCATATACCATCGATCGCTTCTTGGCCCGATATGGAGAGCTCGCAAACGTGCTCGGCAATCTGGCCAGCCGCGTCATCTCCATGGTCGGCAAATATCGGGACGGGGTGGTCCCGGACTCGCCGGGAACCGGGCTCGATCAGGAGATCGAGGCCGCGTTCGGGTCTGCGCGCGACGCGATGTCACGGTACAAGGTGCACGAGGCACTCGCCTCCGCGATGGACCTCGCCAGAACCGCCAACGGCTACGTGGAGGACCGTCAGCCGTGGTCGCAGGCCAAGGACCCCCTCGCGGCATCCGATCTCGACGAAACGCTGGCGACGCTGTGCCGCGTGCTCTCGGCGCTTTGCGCGCTCTTCCAGCCCGTGGTACCCGAGAAGATGGCCGAACTGGCGGCGCGGCTCGGGCTGGCGCGTGTGCCGACGCTGGACGAAGCGCTCGCGGATTCCCCGGTCGGCCGGTCCGTCTCGAAGGGGGATCCGCTCTTCCCCCGCGTCGACGCTCCATGAACCCTCGGCCCGGGTTGACTCCGACTTCGACGGCCCCGTACCTTGTCGTGCTGTAATGGGCCGCATCACATGCACCGCTGAAAAGGCGCCGAATGACCGGTGATCGGTGGACCGTTCTCGTTGTTCGAGACGAGAATAGTCCGGTCAAGCAATTCTCGATGTCCTCTCGAGTCCTCCGCGTCGCCGTCGGAGGCTTCGTCGCGTTGGCGCTACTGGTCGTGGGATCTGCTGTGACGGTCGGCCTGGACGGGTACTCGCGCCTCAAGGCACACGACCTCGAGTCCCGGAACGAAGCCCTGCGCGTCGAGTTCGAGCAGTTCCAACATCGGATTCAGGACCTGGAAGCCACGCTCGATGGAGTCGCAGCGAACGACGCTCGCTTCCGTGGTATCGCCGGACTCGAGCAGATCGATCCGGAAGTCCTTCAGGTCGGTGTGGGTGGTCCTGGCCTCGGTACGCCTCAGAGCTACGCGCTCTGGCCGATCGATTCGGTCGCCTCGAAGACTGCGTTCGCCGTCTCTTACGACCTCAACGCACTCGAGCGCCGAGCGCGGCTACTGTCGGAGAGCCTCGCGGAAGCAACGGACTCGGTGCTGGCGCATCACGACCTTCTGGAGTCGACCCCGTCGATCCTCCCCACAACGGGCTGGACGAGCAGCGCGTTCTCGAAGGCGCGAATGCACCCCATCCACAACCGCCCGCTTCCACACCCCGGCATCGACATCTCTGCGATCCAAGGCACATCGATTTTCGCAGCGGCCAAGGGCCGAGTTACCCGCTCCGGCTGGGTCGTCGGGTACGGGTACACCATCGAAATCGATCACGGTTTCGGATACACGACGCTGTACGGCCACGCCTCCAAACTGATCGCGCAGCGAGGCCAAGAGGTGAAACGTGGTGACGTGATCGCGTTGGTGGGCAGCACCGGGATCGCGACCTCAGCGCACCTGCACTACGAGGTGCACGTGAATGGGGTGGCCCAGGACCCGAAGAACTTCATCCTGCCTGAACAGGTACGATACTGAACCGCTCGGTAGCCCCCATTTTCCAGAGGCGCCTTCGGGCGCCTTTTGTGTGTCTATCGGTTCTGCTTTGCTCGCACTCATCCTACTAGCGCTCCTGACCGCCCCCGTGGCGCTGCACGCTCAGGCGAGCGACGCGGTCTTTCTCCCGGATACCGTGCTGCGCGCGGCGGGCGTGCCACGCGTGCTCATTCTCCGTGCGAATCCCGGCGGGGTCGCGGCGCTTCGGCTCTCCGTGCCTCTACTCGAGCGTCCCGCGGAAGCGGGCGTCGGGCGTATGCTCGCAGCCCTTTCCGAGCGCCGAATGGAGGGCCCGGCCCGCGAGATCGGTGCTCGCGTCTCCGCCCAGCGTACCCCTTGGGGCCTGACCTACTCGGTCGAGGGCGCGGCGGCGGACATCGAGCACCTGGCGTATCTGCTTCGGCTCGCAGTAGAAGAGCCGGCGCCGGAACTCAGCACGCTGGAGCGCTTGCGAGCTGAGCTCATCTTGGACCTGGACCGTCGAGCCGAGTCCCCGGGCGATCGCTTGCTCGCCGACCTGCGCCGCGCGGCGGCTCCCGATCTTCCGTCGCTGGCGGGATCGCACGTTTCGCTTCGCCGGCTCGAGACTTCGCTCATGCGGGCCGTCTGGCGGAGAAGCCATCGAACTTCGTCGATGTCGCTGGTGGCTATGACGTCCGTGGATCCGACTGTGCTTCTGGCGATGCTGCAAGCGCCGGGTCTTCCAGCCGAGGACGTCGCACCTCCCTTCGACGCTGCCGATCCGGGCGATCCGCCCGCCGGCCCTCCGCCGCTGCGGAACTGGTACGGTGAAGCCCGAGTCGACCCCTCGCTGGGGGACCCGCATGCTGCGGTCGCCGCCCTGCTCATGTCGCAACACGTAGCGGACGCTGGCCCCGGGGTCGAAGTGGGCGTGCGACTCTGGGAACTGCGTGACAGAACCCTGCTGGTGGTCGCTGGAGCGGCCCTCGGGCGTCGAGCTACGGCCACGCTCAATGCGGTCGTGCAGGCCGCGGTGCCCGACGTCTTGCTTGCGCTCGACCCGCTGATGGTCCGGGAGGCCGTGGCGCGGGTGGAACTCGTCTACCGCACAAGGGCGAGCACGCCAGGCGGCTTGGTCGAGGCGGTGGGCCGCGGAGTCGATGGCACTGGAAGAGCGTCGGGCGCGTCAGACTATCTCGCCGCCCTCGCCCGCGTGACCGCGGCGAGCCTCACGGACTACCTGAACCGACTCGGGGCGCCCGTGGTTGTCGAGATCGTGCCATGAACGTCCGGAATGCGCGCAAGGCGCTGCTCACAGTGCTGATCCTCGCTCCGTTTTCGCCCCTCGCCGGCCAGTCCGCCGACTACGAGGCCGTGCACGTCGACCAGCGGCCCCGAACACCGCTCGTGACGATCGGCATCCGTTTGCCCATCGGCTCGGAACGCGACGGATCCGGCCTCGCGGGAACCGCCTGGTTGCTCGGCAACACCCTCGCGGCCCAGGCGAACACCGCGCTCGAACCACGGGCCGGCATCACAGTGGACGTCGGCCGATCGTCGACGCTGTTCACGCTCTCCACCCTGCCGGAACAGTGGCGATCGACCTGGTCGACCCTCGAGCGCACCCTCTTCGACGCCGAGCTGGACCCTGATGCGTTCCAGCAGGAGCGCTCGACGCTGTCCGATGAGCTGCGATTTCAGCGAGGGTCCCCGACGCTGGACTTCGAGCAGGAGTCTGTGCAACTCCTCGCATCGCCTTCGAGTCCCTGGGCGAGACCGACGCGAGGCACGCTAGAGTCCATCGAGTCGATCACCGCAGCAGATCTGGAGGGCCTACGGCGCAGCAGCTATTTGGCCGCTGACGCGGTGGCCGCGATGATCGGGGCCGGCGTCGCCGCGGCACCGCTCGCCCATCGGCGCGCCGGCGTGTCCCGTTCGCCCGATGGCCCCGGCTGGGTCGTCGGGACCCGCCTCACGCTCACGCAGGAGGTGACTAGCACCTGGATCTCGTTCGCGTATCCGGTCGCGGGCCCGGTGCCTCGAAACGCGCTGGACTTCGTCGCCCATCTCATTCAGGCGCGCCTCAGCACGGTGCCACCCGACCCGAACCGATTCGGACTCTCGGTGCGCGTGATAGACGCACCCCTGGGCTCGGTGATTACCGTTGAGGCCGCCGTGGCGCCTGAAGCCGCGGACCGGTTCGAGCGAGAGATCCAGCGGGTCGTGTCCAGCCTGACCGAACAACCGCCGTCCGCGGACTTCTTCGGCTGGGACCGCCGGCGCTTTCGAGCGGAGCTGCTGCTCACCGACTCCGCCCCGGAGCGCGCCGTCGCGAGGATCACCTCGGACTTGCTACGCGACGGCCAGGCCCGGCATCTGGCCGAGGAGATCTGGGAGATCACGCCGCAGGCGCTCGCCGCCGCTCTCCTCGCTCTCGGCGAGCCTCGGATCCTCAGGCTTGGCCCCGACCTAGAAGGAAACGACATACCATGAATGGCGTAGGAAGCTTGATGCATGTTTTGTCCCGCTGTACCTTCGGGCGCTTGTTCCCTAGAGTAAACCAGACGGACGGAGTCGTACTATGAGGCGAGGGGCCCTACAGTTTGCTATGAGCCTGCTGCTCGCCACCGCCGCGTGCGGTCCGGCGCAGGTGGTGGTGACGATAGAGATCGATGTCGACAACCCCGAGGGTGAGGGCACGGTCGTGCGTGCTCTCTCCGATGTCGAGGTTCGGCTTCTTCCGTACGATCGCGATGCCGTGTTCGACTCCATGACGTCTGTGTTCGGTACGCCCGAGCCCGAGATCCCGTCTGCGCTCATCGAGGCCCGCGACGAGATCCGGGTAGCGCAGGAGGCGTGGCAGCAGTCGCAGACCCGCTGGAATACCATCCGGGACACGCTGACGAAGCTGAACGACGCCCTCGCGCAGTACAATCGGGGTGAGTCACGATACACCGCGCTGTTCCGCGAGTGGGGCGACTTCGACGCTGAGCTGAGCGGCGTCGATCGTCAAATGACGCGTTCGTTCGAGCTCTTCACCTCGCTCCAGGAAGGCACGATCCACGAGTCGGACTCGGTCCGGATTCTCCGGGACAACTGGGGAGATGAGGCATTTGCCGGAATCGGTGAGGCCTTCGCCGCGAAGAGCGTTGCTTCCGGCCTCGGCGAAGCGACCGATACCACGGATGCGATGGGCGTCGCCCGTACACACCTGCTGGTGAAGCCCGGCACATACTGGGTCTACGCCCGATATGAGCTGACGTACACGGAGCTCTACTGGAACGTCCTGAGGGTGGTCGTGAAAGGCGAACCAGTTCAGGTTCGGCTGACTCGGGAGAATGCCGTGGAGCGCGTCAAGCTCTAAGCTGCAAGGAGCGCCTAGGTGAGCGAAACAAGCGCCTCACCAACGTTCGAGATCGACTCCGACGGCATCGGCTGGATCACGTTCGACGATCCCGCCCGCAGCCTGAACGTTCTTACCGAACCCGTCATGCGGCGCTTTGCGGAGACGCTCGAGAGCGCTCGCGCGGCGGGACGAGAAGGACGGATCAAAGTCGTCGTGATCCGCAGCGGCAAGTCCGGCTCGTTCGTCGCCGGCGCCGACGTCGATCAGATCGCCGAGATCGAGGACCCCTCGGAGGCCGAGCAGAAGATCCGCTTGGGGCAGGCGATCTTCATGGACGTCGAGACGCTGCCCGTTCCGACGGTGGCTGCGATCCACGGAGTGTGCCTGGGAGGCGGCGTGGAACTGGCGCTCGCGTGCACGCATCGAGTGCTGTCCGACTCGAAGAAGACGCAGATCGCGCTCCCTGAAGTCTTGCTCGGCATCCTGCCGACTTGGGGAGGCACGACGCGCCTTCCGCGCCTCGTAGGGCTACAAGCAGCGCTGGATCTGCTGCTCACGGGGAAGCAGATCGACACTCGCAAGGCGCGCCGAATCGGGTTCGCCGGTGAGGTTTTCCCAGAGCACCTCTTCGAGGGCATGGTTCGCGACTTCGCGCTCCAGGCCCCGCGGCTGCTCCGCGGGGCTTCCAGGCGCAAGAGCAAGCTGGCGACGCGCCTGCTCGACGGGACTCTGCTGGGTCGCAAGCTCGTGCTGCGCACGGCCCGCAAGCGAGTCATGTCCCGCACGGGAGGGCAGTATCCGGCGCCGCTGCGAATCCTCGACATTCTGGACGAACACCTGTCCGGCACTGTCGAAGCGAGCCTTGCGGCCGAAGCGCGCCTCGCGGCGGAGCTGGTGGTCTCCCCGGTGAGCAAGAACCTCGTTCACGTCTTCAGGATGCGCGAGGCGGCTCGAAAGGGTACGGGCACAGGGGGTGACACGGCCGAGCCTAGAGATGTAGGGAGCCTTGGAGTGCTCGGTGCGGGCGTCATGGGGGGCGGTATCGCCCAGTTGGCCGGCTACAACGGCGTCCGCGTCTACATGAAGGACATTCGCCACGAGGCGGTCACCAGCGGTCTCCAGCACGCGCGCGGCCTGTTCGAGAAGGCGGTCAGCCGCCGCAAGCTCTCGCGCCGCGAGGCGGATCAGCTCATGGAGACCGTCACGGGCGGACTCGACTACCACGGGCTCTCCAGCGCGGACCTCGTGGTAGAGGCCGTAGTCGAGCGCATGGACGTGAAGCGCAGCGTGCTCCGCGAGACCGAACAGAACGTGGGTGACGCTTGTGTACTCGCGACCAATACGTCCTCGCTCTCCGTGGACGAGATGGCGAGCGCGCTGGCTCGGCCCCAGCGCTTTTGCGGCATGCACTTCTTCAACCCCGTTCACCGCATGCCTCTCGTGGAGGTCATCCGCGGATCCGAATCGGATGAACGCTCCGTCGCCACGGTGTACGCTTTCGCTCTCAAGCTCGGGAAGATTCCGGTGGTGGTCGGGGACGGACCGGGCTTCCTCGTGAACCGGATTCTGGGGCCGTACCTGAACGAGGCAGGATTCCTGCTCGGAGACGGCGCGAGCGTTAAGCAGATCGACGCAGCGGCGAAGCAGTTCGGCATGCCCATGGGACCGCTGCGACTCATCGATGAAGTAGGCATCGACGTCTCGGCCCATGCGGGCGCCGCCCTGCACGCAGGACTCGGGGATCGACTCACGCCCTCCCCCGCACTCGTCGCCCTGGGTAAGACAGACCGTCTCGGGAAAAAGGGAGGTCGCGGCTTCTACGTGTACGAGGACGGACGCCGGAAACAAGCGGACGACGCCGTGTACGACGAACTCGGCGCTGCGGTGCCCGCGCAGCGACGCAAGCTGCAGGATCGCGACATCCGGGCGCGGCTCGTGGTGCAGATGATCAACGAGGCCGCGCGCGCGCTCGCGCAGGGCATCGTTCGAACCGCCGCGGACGTCGACCTCGCGATGATCATGGGCACGGGGTTCCCCCCTTTTCGCGGAGGACTGCTGCGGTTCGCCGACGGACTACACCTCAGGGGCGTGCTCGACTGCACGCGGGAACTCGAGCAGGCGCACGGCGAGCGGTTCACCCCCGCCGAACTCTTGGTCGAACTGGCAAACAGTGATCGCACCTTCTACGAAGCATTCGGCGGGTGATCGCCGGCATCGTGCCCTGCGCCGGCGCGTCGGTACGCATGGGCCAACCCAAGGCGCTGCTGCGATTCGACGACAGGACCTTCGTGCAGGCCGTCGTGGATGCCCTGAGCAAGGGCGGTTGTGACCCTGTGTTGACGGTCGTGCCCGACGATGAAGCGATCGCGGATGCGGCGCGGGCCACGGGCGCACGTGTGCTGACGAACCCACATCCAGGCGAGGGGCCGATCACGTCGATGCGCCTCGCTCTGACGGCGCTGGAGGAGTCCCTAGAAGGCTTGATCTACCACGCGGTCGACTATCCGTGCGTTCGCCCCGAAACCGTGTCGGCTCTGCTCGAGGTGGCGCGCGAGTCGGACGCGGCGCTCGTCATCCCGACGTACGATGGGGTGCGGGGCCATCCGAGCTTCTTTCGCGAGCGCTTGTTCAGCGAACTCCTGAACCCCGCGCTCGAAGGCGGAGCCCGTACGGTCGTCCACCGCCATCTGGAGGACGCTAGACTGGTCGCGGTAGACGACCCGGGCGTGCGCATGGATATCGACACCCCGGCGGACTACCGGGCCATGTCAGGCGCACACGTCCGTACTCCATGACGCTGCATCCCGCGGACGCCGCGACGCTCATGATCGAGACTGCCGAGGGCGGCGGCAGCGCGGTGGTGGCGGTCCTGGTCGGAGGAGACGCCGAAGCCAAGACCGCGACGCGCCTTGCATGGATCGAAGCGGCGGACGATGCCCCCTCGGTCCGAGGCTCACTGGGTTCCGCCGCACTCGATGACGCGACGATCACCCTCATGAAAGCGGTCCTGACGAATCCGAGAGGCAGCGATGGCCTGCACCAGCTGACCGTCGACGGCCGGACCTTGGAGCTCTACCTCGAGGTGCGCCGGCCCGTGCAAGAACTCGTGATCGTCGGAGCGGGCCACGTCGCCCAGCCGCTCGCACACGTGGGCGGACTACTCGGCTTCCGGGTCTCCGTACTGGACGACCGACCCGAGTTCGCGACTCGGGAGCGTTTTCCCGAAGCCGAGCAGGTGCTCCATGCCGACTTCGACGATCCCTTCAAAGACGTGGCGCTGCATGAACGCTCTCACGTGCTGCTGGTCACGCGCGGCCACAAGTACGATTATGCGTGCCTCGTGCGCGCGCTGCGCGTGAACCCGCCCCCGGCGTACATCGGCATGATCGGGAGCAGGAGGCGCGTCCGGGCGACATACGTCCAGCTACTCGAGGAGGGGTTCGCGCGGGACCAACTCGATCGGATCCACGCTCCAGTCGGTCTCGACGTCGGCGCGGAAACGCCGGAAGAGATCGCGGTCGCTGTTGGCGCCGAGCTGGTAAAAATGCGAAGGGGCGGTACCGGGGCCTCGCTCAGGGATGTCGAGCGGGTGGCGGAGCGCTTCTTCCCAGACGGAGATAGCGAGGGATGACGCACGACGACGACCTGACGTTGACCGAAGCGCTGAAGGCCGCCCGCGACGCGGGACGGCGGTGCGCGCTGGCGACGATCGTGGGCACAAAGGGCTCCACGCCCCGCAAAGTCGGTGCACGCATGCTCGTCGATCTCGAGACAGGCCTGGTAGGAACCGTGGGTGGTGGCTGCGGAGAGGCGGAAGTCATCGACGCCGCGCACGAGGTGCTCGAAACCGGCATCCCCCGTCGGGTCAGAGTCGATCTCACGGACGATTTCGTCTCATGGAGCCCCGCCGTATGCGGGGGCATCATGGACATCTTCGTGGAGGCGGTAGACGCGTAGGCGTCGATCCGCTAAGCGTCGATCCGGTAGGCCGCGACCAGGCGGTCCACGTCGATGTGCACCCGTTTGAGCACATCGGCATCTTCACGCAGACAGTCGATCAAGCGGTCGTATCCATCTGCGGACGCGGCCGGAATCTCGATTTCCTCGTGGTGATACGAGCCACCGTCGACCAGCACGAGGCGCACCTTCGCCGTGTCGCCGCTCTTGCTCATGAACTTCCCTCTCTGAGTCGCATGGCTTCCGGTATCGAGGCTAAGAAGATCAGCGTGATGAGGATCGCGGAAATCACGCAGTACTGACACCAAGCCTCGATGACAAACGCCTCGAGATAGGTCAGATAGGCCGAGAAGAGGCTGCCACCGAGGGAACCGAACAGCAAGAGTCCGCCGATCAGCTTCGATCCCCGGTGGTTCGGTTGAAGCCCAACGAACGAGAGCAGGAGCAGCACCACATACCCCAACAGCCCGATGAGGGACACCGGAATCGGCCCGATCTTGGCGTATTGGCTGGCCTGAACCGTGGCGCAGTCTCCGACCCCGCAGACGATGGGTCCGGTCAGCCCCAGGTTGTGGGCGAAGAGGTAGAGCGCCACGAAGAAGCCACCCATCGCCAACACCGCCACCACCATCCGATTCATGGGTGGCGCGGCCGCCGCGCCACCCATGTCGTGTGCTTCGACGCTCACGCGCGCTCCTTTCGTATCAGTTGGCCCCTCCGGCCTCGGCGGGGCCCAGGATCTGCTCGATGGCGGCCTGAATGCCGGCGAAACTGTTGTCGGGCACGAGGAACGGAGGCTTGTTGTTGCCCTGCACCATGATCGCCGGCGTGCCGTTGACTCCCAGCTCATATCCGAGACGCATGTTGGCTGAGACCAACTCGGCATGGCGATCGCTCTTTACGCAGGCCTCGAAGGTGTCCACATCGAGTCCCACGTCGGCGGCGAAATTCAGGAAGTGGGCCATGGGGCTCTGCTCGAGCCGCCACGAGGCCTGGTTCCGGAAAACAGCGTCGTGGTACTCCCAGAACTTGTCCTGATCCTGGGCGCACCGTGCGGAACGTGAGGCGAGGAACGACGTCGGATGGATTCCGGTCAGGGGAAAGTCGTAGAACACGAACTTGGCCTGCCCCGTCTCCACCAGCATCAACTCGACCTGAGGCTTGACGCTCAACGCAAAGCCGCCGCAGCCTGGGCAAGCATAGTCACCGAACTCGACGATGGTGATCGGCGCGTCCGGGTCACCTTTGGTTACGCCCTGGGCCATTTCGGCCAATAGGACCATGTCCTCCAGGCCTTCGATCTCGACCGGCTCCATGGCCGCCCCGCCGAGCGCCGCGCCGCCGACGGAATAGGCGACGGCGCCGACCCCCACGACCGCGACCACACCCAGAATGATGTAGAACTTCGTCATGTCGGAGCCGCCCGTGTTCTCCCGGGCCTTCCTCCGTTCCTCGCTTCTGGACACAGTCTACTCCGGTGCGGACCGGGCACGCCGCAGCACGCTCGGTGTGATCTTCCATTCGCCCGCGACGCGGGCCCCATGCGATAGATGCGTATGGGCCTTCAAGATGTTTCCGCGCACGAGCGGGATCAAGCGCCAGGGCCATTCCACGGCGCCCGTGGCCACCAGCTCAGGCGGTCAGAAGAGCGAGAACGTCAGCCGTACTGGAGAGATCTTCCAGCACGTGGTCCGCGCCGGTCTCTTGGAGCCGACGTACGCTGAAGTGACCCGTGGCGACCGCGAGGGTACGCGTCCCCTCTCCCTGCCCACACGAAACGTCTCGCGGCGTGTCACCGACGACGACGGCATCGCTCGGCTCGATCGTGCCGCCCCACACGCGCCGTGCCCGTTCGAGTGCGATTCTGGGAAGCCGATCCCGTTCCGCATGATCGGAGCCGTAGCTGCCCAGCGTGAAGTGGCCCCACAACCCTGCGGACCTGAGTTTGAGTTCGGCGCCGCGCACGATATTGCCCGTGAGCAGAGCCAGGCCCACGTCGTCGATCTCGCCGAGCGCGTCGAGCAACTCGGGCACGCCGGGCAACACATCGACCGGGCGATCCACCAACTGGATCTCGAGCTTCTCCAGGTAGCGAGCAAACAGATCGGGCAGGCTCGAGTCGACTCTGGCTTGCTCGAGACCGGCGCCAGCCAAGAGCTCTCTCACGATCTGGGGATCTGTCTTGCCCGCGAAACTCACCTCGTTCACGTCCCCGAGCGTGCCGAAGGTCTCGATCATCGCCTCACAGAACGCGTCCTTCGCGGGCCCGCCGGAGATGAGCGTTCCGTCGATGTCGAAGAGAACGACGCGACGCACTGCCGCTGGGCTGTCCACGCGGTTGCGTCGCCTACTCAGCCTAGGCCGGCCATCAGGCTGGGGTCCAGGTTCCCCCCGCTGATCACGACCGCGACCATGCGGCCCTCCACTTTGACGGCCCTGCTGAGAAGCGCGGCTGTGGTCGCCGCTCCCGAGTACTCGACCACGAGTTTCCGGCGGCTCACGAGCCACTCGGTCGCCTTCAAGATCGCCGAGTCGTCCACCGTCACGACGTCGTCCATGAGTTCACGCGCGTGCTCGTACGTGAGTTCGCCCGCGATCACCGGGGCGAGACCGTCCGCGATCGTATCGATCTCCTCGAGGATCGCCGGGTGGCCCTCGTCGAGCGCCTTGCGCATGGAAGCTGCCCCTTTCGGCTCCACTCCGATGACTTGAGCGCTGGGCAGCAACCTCTTCACCGACGCGGCGACACCGCTCGCGAGCCCTCCACCGCCGATGGGCGTCAGAACCAGATCGACGTCCGGCCACTCGCGGGCGATCTCGAGGCCGACCGTCCCTTGTCCGGCAATGATGTGCCGGTGGTCGAAGGGCGGGACGATGACCAAGCCCCGCTCCTCGGCAATCGATTCCGCCCGTGCTTTGCGCTCGATCGACGTCGTGCCTTCGTAGACGATCTCGGCCCCGAGCCGCTCCGTGCCGTCCCGTTTCACCTTGGGAGCGGTCGTAGGCATGACGACGACGACGGGCACACCGCGAAGCTTCCCCGCGAGCGCGACAGCCTGTGCGTGGTTGCCCGAAGAGTAGGTGATGATTCCCGACGAGAGCTGATCGTCGGAGAGTTGCGAGACGAAGTTGTGTGCCCCCCGGATCTTGAAGGATCCGGCGCGCTGGAGGTTCTCACACTTCAGGCGTACCTGAGCGCCGGTTTCCTCGGACAGCGCGTCTGCGGGGAGCAAAGGGGTCTGCACGGCCACGCCCGCGAGACGACGCGCAGCCGCCTCGATCTCGGTGAGGCCTACCAGTCCCTCCCCCTGCACCGGATCGCTCACGCCTCGGCCCCGCCCTCGGTATCCGCTTCGGCCTCGGGGTCCGGTCCAGCCTCGGGCTCGGCGTCGCCGGCCTCTTCAGAGGCCTCCGTCGGCGCCTCGGTGGTCTCCGCCACGCCCTCGGGCGACTCGCCCTCGATCTCGCCGTTTTCTGCGCCCTCGATCTCGCCGTTTTCTGCGCCCTCGACCTCGCCGATTTCTGCGCCCTCGACCTCGCCGTTTTCTGCGCCCTTGATCTCGCCGTTTTCTGTGTCCTCGATGACGACGCGCGCGACATCGACCACGATATCGCCCTCGTCGAGGTTGACGAGCTTTACGCCCTGTGTCGCGCGCCCGATGAGCGAAATCTCGGCGACCCGCTGTCGGTTCACGACGCCCGCCTTGGTAATCACCATCAGCTGCTCGTCTTCCTGAACCGACTTGATCGCGACTACCTGCCCGGTTCGCTCCGACGTCTTGAGGTTGATTACTCCCTTCCCTCCCCGCTTCTGCAGCCGGTAGGCGTCCACGTCGGTCCGTTTGCCCATGCCGTGCTCGGATACGACCAGAAGGGTGGAGTCGGGGCGGACCACGACCATCCCCATGACCACGTCGTCGTCGCGCAGATCCAGTCCGCGGACGCCGGCGGTGGCGCGTCCCATCTGACGCGCGTCCTGCTCCTTGAAGCGGATCGCCTTTCCGGCGCGGCTCGCGAGGATGATCTCGTCCTCTCCGGACGTAATCTGAACATCGATCAGCTCGTCACCGTCTCGGATGTTGATCGCATTGAGTCCCACGGCGCGCACGTTCCCGTACGCGGAGAGCGCGCTCTTCTTCACGAGGCCCAGCCGCGTGGAGAACATGAGGTTCTTGTCCTCCGAGAACTCCCGTACCGGCACGACGGACGCGATGGCCTCATCGTTCGAGAGGTTGAGCAGGTTCACGATCGGCTTACCGCGCGCCGTCCGGCCACCGACCGGGATCTCCCAAACCTTGATCCAGTAGCACTGGCCGCGGCGCGTGAAGATCATCACGTAGTCGTGCGTGGAGGCGACGAAGAGGTGCTCGACCCAATCCTCGTCCTTCGTATCCATCCCACGTAGGCCGCGGCCACCGCGACGCTGTGCGCGATAGGTATCGAGCGCCAAGCGCTTCACGTAGCCCTGGTGGGAGACCGTCAGGACCATGTCTTCCTCGACGATGAGATCCTCGACGTCGAACGATCCGACGGCACCCGTGATCTCGGTACGGCGGTCGTCGCCGAACTTCTGCGTGACCACTCGCAACTCTTCCTTCAGGATGTCCATGCGGCGCACTTCGGAATCCAGGATGTCGCGCAGGTCCTCGATGATCGCGCGCACCTCGGCGACCTCCGCATCGAGCTTCTCGATCTCGAGCCCCGTGAGCCGGGCGAGCCGCATGTCCAGGATCGCCTTGACCTGACGTTCCGACAGCTCGAACTCGTCCATCAGCTGCTCGGAAGCCGACGCCGTGTCCTTGGAGCCCCGGATGATCTTGATTACCTGGTCGATGTTGTCGACCGCGATCTTGAGACCCTCGAGGATGTGCTCTCGATCGACCGCCTTGGCGAGATCGAACTCGCTGCGACGCACGATGACCTCATGCCGATGGTCCAGGAAGTGCTGGAGCATCTCTCGCAGAGGCATGACCTTCGGCTGACCGTTCACCAGCGCGAGCATGATGGTGCCGAACGTCGACTGCATCTGGGTGTGCCGATAGAGCCGGTTGAGCACGACCTGAGGCACGGAATCCCGCTTCAACTCGATCACGATGCGCATACCGTCGCGGTCGGACTCGTCCCGCATGTCGCGGATGTCCGGCAGCTTCTTGTCGCGGACCAACTGCGCGATCTGCTGCACGAGCCTGGCTTTGTTGACCATGAACGGAAGCTCTGTGACGACAATCCGTTCGTTGTTCGCGTCCACCTGTTCGATCTCGGCGCGCGCGCGCATGACGATCCTGCCTCGCCCCGTGCGATACGCGTCTCGCACTCCCTCCCGTCCACAGACGAAACCGCCGGTCGGGAAATCCGGGCCCGGAACGATCTGCTCCAGCGTCTCTTGCGGCAAGTCCGGGTTGTCGATCAGCGCAATCGACGCCTCCACGACCTCACGCAGGTTGTGAGGCGGGATGTTGGTCGCCATCCCGACCGCGATGCCCGACGAACCGTTGATGAGCAAGTTCGGAACCCGCGCGGGAAGCACTGTCGGCTCCAATTTACTGCCGTCGAAATTCGGCCGGTGCGCGACGGTCTCCTTGTCGATGTCGGCCAGGAGCTCCATCGCCAGAGGGGTCAGGCGCGCCTCGGTGTACCGATACGCGGCGGCGGAGTCGCCATCGACGGAACCGAAATTCCCCTGGCCATCGACGAGCGGGTAGCGCAGGGAGAAATCCTGCACCATTCGCACCATCGAGTCGTAGACGGACGAGTCCCCGTGGGGGTGATACTTACCCAGGACGTCGCCGACCACCGTCGCGCTCTTCTTATACGCGCGGCCCGGGCTCAGCCCGGCCTCGCCCATCGCAAAGAGGATTCGGCGGTGAACGGGCTTGAGGCCATCCCGCACGTCGGGAAGCGCGCGCTGAACGATGACGCTCATCGAATAGTCGAGGAACGATTCGCGCATTTCGTCCTCGAGCCGCCGCGACAGAACCTTCTCGCCGCCCTCGCCCCCTCCTCCTACGAGCTCGAGCTCGTCACTCATGCGTCCGTCCTTCCAAGGTTGCAATCCGCCAACTGATGCCGGCTACAAGGTCCTCTCTCAGTGCCTCACGGAGAGCCCGCGCCAGCCACACGCCGCGCAGCGGCGCCTGGTGAGCTGCTGCCCCGTGAACGTCGAAAGCAGCCTCTGCGCCGCCCGCCTCTTCAGCCGCTCCGTGTCCTCGCGACACTCAGGACAGACTTCTCCAACCGCCTGCACCCGGCCTGCGGCAATCCCTACCCAACCGACCAGGAGGGCCAATGCGAGACCGACCACCAGCACGCCCACGCCGATCAAGAAGCGGACCGGCGACACAAAGAGCTCGACACCGCCGAGGATCGCCTGGAATCCAGACGACAGTCGCATGACGGTGAGGGACACGGCCCGTGCAGAAAGCTCCAAACCGAGTATTACGAACCCGATCGAGAGCAGGGAAGCGACCCGCCGCACTAGTCCAAGCCTACTGGCGCGGAGGACTGGAAAACGCGAAGGGGGTCGGGCAAGCGATGGCTCCCGCGAGGCTCTAGGAAGTATCCTGAGGGCGCTCGGGCCGGTTCCTCCCGAGACCAGAAAAAATAACGTATTTCGCCCCTCGGATCACGCCATTAGGACGAAAGATTTCATCTCCTCGAATCCACCCCCGGACAGCAGGGTTCGCAGCTGCTCTCGGGCGCCGCTCTGGCCAACCGCGCCGACGTGGAAAAAACCTCGTTCTGCCAGTGCCCGCACGGTGTCCAAGACCGTCACACCGTGGATTTGCTGGCCGATCTTCCGCGGATCGACCTCCGCGAACCCGGAGAGCGCGGCGCCCTGGGCTGTAAGCTCCTTGGCGAGGGCTTTGCCCACGGGTCCCGCACCCCAGATCAACACGCCTCTGGTGGCGGCAGGAAAGGCCTCGAGCAGGTAGTGCACCTTGCACCGGCGGAAAGCGTCGTGGGCATACGTGGGGTCGGTCCGAGACAGCCGAGCCTCCCCCTCGCGCCATCGCAGTAGCGGCTCTGCAACCACGCCTAGACGCCTCCCAGCGCGCCACATCCGGAAGACGAGATCGTAGTCCTCCGGCCACCCCCGGTCTCGATAGCCGCCGACGGCGGCCACCGCGTCCGACCGCATGAAGAACGTCGGGTGCGCGATCGGGCACTCGACGAAGATCTCACGGGTCAACTGATCGTGGGTCGACGCCGAGTTGATCCACGCCTCATAGCGTAGCGCTCCACCACGTATGCGTTCGCGCGGGAAGTACTCGACTCGGCATCCGCAGAGCGCAAGCGTGGCATCCGACTCCATGCGCTCGTACTGGCGCGCGAAGCGCGTCGAATCCGACACGTCGTCCGCGTCCATGCGGGCGAGGTACTTCCCCCGAGCAACGCGACGGGCCACCTCGAGCGCCGCGACGATACCGCGAGCGTCCTGCCGGATCACCGTCACGCGCGCGTCGCGTGAAGCCCAGGCACTCAGTTTCTCGTAGGAGTCGTCCACGGAGCCGTCGTCGATCGCCAGGACCTCGAAGTCGCCGAAGGACTGGCGTTCGAGGGAGCCGATCGCTTCCTCGAGATGAGCCGACCCGTCCCGCACCGGGAGCAACACCGAGACGGGCGGCGCTTTTGAGAGAGAAGTCATTGCGACGGTGCGAGCCCACGGGACGATGGGATACCTTCAGGAAGAGTGACAGTATGAGCGAGAATGGGAAGCGGGAGCGATGAGCGAAATCGAAGGCAGCGGCGGAGGGCGAGTCGGCAAGATCTGGCGGAAGCATGGCGGTGGCTATTACGCCCTGCTCGCCGTGGGCACCTTCGTCTATCTGGAGATTCAGGCTCTGACGTCGTCCTTCCTCGAGTCGGAGGGCGTCCGGGACTTCGTATCGTCCGAGATCCTCGAAGCGATCTTCACCTTCGGCCTCAAGACGATCATCAACTCGTTCATGGCGGGAGTTTGGCCCTTCGTCTGGGCGGGCAACATGGGGCTCACCATGACCGCCGTGTGGGCGGGAGGGGGCTACTTGGTATGGAGCGTGATCCTGGCGGCTCTGCTCGCTCGTAGGGAGAAGGAGTACAAGAAGGAACTGGCCTGTAGGGCGGACGCGCCCGCCGGCGGAAAGAAGTCGCTTACGCCCCACCGAGGAGCGTAGAATCTTGGCGAGGTCTGAGCGCGGCTGAGCACCTTACCGCCAGGACCCCCATGTCCGACCCAATTCACCGCCTCAACACGGCGCTCCACGGCCGCTATTCGGTCGAGTGCATGGTTGGGGAGGGCGGAATGGCGACCGTCTACCTCGCCCACGACCTGAAGCACGAACGCCAGGTCGCCCTGAAGGTGGCGAAGACGGAGCTGGCCGCCGCAGTCGGTCCCGTGCGCTTCCTCGACGAAATCAAGACGACGGCAAACCTCCAGCACCCGAACATCCTCCCCCTCTTCGATTCGGGGGAGGCCGACGGACTGCTCTTCTACGTGATGCCGTAGGTGGAGGGCGATACCCTTCGCGCCCAGATCGATCGCGAAGAGCAGTTACCGCTGGACGACGCGATCCGCATCGCGACGGATGTGGCAGAGGCACTGGACCACGCGCACGGTCGCAGAGTCGTTCATCGGGACATCAAGCCGTCGAACATCCTACTCCGGGACGGCCGCCCGTTGATCGCCGACTTCGGAATCGCTCGAATCGTCGACCGTGGCGTCACCGAGCGGATGACAGCTAGCGGGTTCACCATCGGGACCTCGGGCTACATGAGTCCTGAACAAGCCGCCGGCGACGAAAAGGTGGACCACCGGACCGACCTCTACAGCCTGGGCTGTTCGCTGTATGAGATGCTGGCCGGTGAGCTGCCCAAAAATGTCCTGGGGTCCCCTCGATCGAAGGGGATGACCCACTCCTCGTTCTCGTACCGGACCAGATCCGCGCCTCCCGTACGGCTCCGGTACTCTCCTTCGATGTCCTGTGCGAAGCGGCGCCACGCCGCTCTCCACGTCCCGTCAAACACCGTCGTGCCACCATTGCGAAGGCCGCACTAGGACCCGCATTAGAGCACCTCCGCCAAGTACCTCCCGGTCGCGCTCTCGGGCACGCTGGCCACAGTCGCAGGCCTCCCCATCGCCACGACCTCGCCCCCCCTCGCGCCCGCACCGGGGCCCAAGTCGATCACCCAGTCGGCGACCTTGATGACATCGAGGTTGTGCTCGATGACCAACACGGTGTTGCCGGCATCCACCAGGCGGCCGAGTACCGAGAGTAGCTTGCTCACGTCTTCGCCAGAGAGCCCCGTGGTGGGCTCGTCGAGGATGTACAGCTTGCGTCCCTTCTTGCCGGCCGCGCTGGCGAACTCGCGCGCGATCTTGAGCCGCTGGGCCTCGCCCCCGGAAAGCGTCGTGGCGGCCTGGCCCAGGCGTAGGTACCCGAGCCCGACTTGCTGCAGCTGCCAAAGCTTGGTGCCGAGCTTGCGCTCTCGGATGAAGAAGCGGATGGCCTCGTCGACCGTGAGGTCGAGAACGTCGGATATATGCTTGCCCCGCACCTTCACATCGAGGAGCTCTCGGCCGTATCGCTTGCCCCCGCAGTCCTCGCACGTCACGTACACATCGGCCATGAAGACCATCTCGACCTCGATCTTGCCCGCGCCCTTGCAGTGCTCGCAACGCCCCCCAGCCACGTTGAAGCTGAAGTGCCCCGGGCCGTAGCCCCGCTCCCTGGCGAGCGGATGGGAGGCGAACAGCTTGCGGACCTCGTCCCACGCCTTGATGTACGTGACCGGGTTCGAACGGGGCGTCCGCCCGATAGGAGACTGATCGACGAGCACGACTTCCTCGAGATGACTGAGGCCCTCCAGTGCATCGTACCCGCCAACCAGCTCACCGAGGTGCCCTTTTGCGGACGTCTCGCCCCCGAACTCACGCTCGGCGGCGCGGAACAGCACGTCGTGAACGAGCGTAGACTTCCCAGAACCCGAGACTCCCGTGACCACGCTGAGTGTCCCCAACGGAATATCCACGTCCACGCCACGCAGGTTGTGGAGTCGTGCGCCTTTGAGCGTGAGGCACACCCCGTCCACCCTTCGTTCCTTCTCGCGAACCGAGGTGGCAGAGCGTCCGGAGAGATAGCGCCCGGTGGCCGTATCCTCGAACTCCAGCAACTCCGGCAGCCCCTCGTAAACGACCTCCCCACCCTGTTCCCCAGAGGCGGGCCCGAGCTCGACGACGTGGTCGGCTGAAAGGATCACCTGCGAATCGTGCTCGACCACCACGACCGTGTTGCCCGCTGCGCGCAGCTTCTGAAGGAGGCTGAGCAGCGAACCCGTGTCCTTCGGATGAAGTCCGATCGTCGGCTCGTCGAGCACGTAGAGCGTATCCACCAGGGCCGCGCCCAATGAGTTGGCGAGGTTTATTCGCTGCGCCTCACCCCCCGAGAGAGTACGCGTCTGTCGGCTGAGTGTGAGATACCCGAGGCCGACTTCAGCGAGGAACGCAACCCGGGACCGCAGCTCGCGCAAAATCGTCTCGGCGATCTGGCCTTCCATTTCGCTGAGTTCGAGTGCCTCGACCCAGGGCCCAAACTCCTCGAGTGGCATATCCGCGACCTGAGCGATCGTGCGTTGCCCGACGCGCACCAGCAGCGCTTCCGGCCGGATACGCGCACCCCCGCACTCGCGGCAGATCTTTGGGCACTGGTACTGACGCAGGAAGACACGGATGTATTGCTTGTACCGCTTGTTCTCTTTGGAGACCAGAAACGGGATCACGCCCTTGAAGCCCTTCGTGCCGTACAGAACGGCGTCTCGAAACTTCTCCGGCAAATCCCCCCAGGGCGAGTAGGAGGAGATGTTGCTGTCGAGCGCGAAGTCCCGCAGCCGGTCCCGCGCTCGCCGGTAGCGCGGCTTCGACCACGGGTCGACCGCGCCTTCGCCCAGAGAGCGGTTGGGGTTGGGCACCACCAGTTCCGGATCGTAGTCGAGCGTGGCCCCGAAGCCCGTGCACAGCTTGCACGTGCCGTAGGGGCTGTTGAAGGAGAACAACTGCGGCGACGGATCCAGAAAGGTGATGTCGGGATGATCGGGACAGCGAAAGTGCTCGGTGAAGTGAAGTCGGTCCTCGGCGCCCCTGTCCGCGACCACCACCACCGCCTCCCCCTCTCCTTCGACGAAGCAGGTGCCGAGCGAGTCCGCGAGACGGTCGGACATTTCACCCCCGACCTTGAGCCGATCGACGACCACGAGCAGCTCCCCGGCCGCCGTGATATCGACGCCCAGGCTCTCCACGTCGCCTGCTTCCGCCCCCGAGATGTCCAGCGCCTCACCGTCTACGAGCAGCCGCACGAAGCCCAGAGCACGCAGGTTCGAGACCATGAGCTCGTGCGTGACCTGCCCGCTTCTGGGCAGTGGGAACGTGACCTGGATGCGCGTCCCCGCCGGCAGCTCCCGCACGCGGTCCACGGCTTCGCTGACGGTATCGGGACGGACCTGCCGGTCGCACTCGGGGCAGTGTGTTCGTCCTACGCGTGACCAGAGCAGGCGCAGGTAGTCGTACACCTCGGTCGCGGTCCCCACCGTCGATCGGCTCGACTTAGTCGGGTTCTTCTGCTCGATCGCGACCGCGGGGGAGATGCCCTCCACGGAGTCTACGTCCGGCTTCTCCATACGCTCGAGAAACTGCTTGGCATACGTGGAGAGTGACTCCACGTAGCGGCGCTGGCCCTCGGCAAAGAGCGTGTCCAGTGCGAGCGAGCTCTTGCCGGACCCCGACGGCCCGGTAATGACCGTGAGCTGCCGCCTGGGCAGATCCAGGTCGATGCCCTTGAGGTTGTGCTGGCGAGCTCCGCGAATGCGGATGGGGTCGTCCATGACGAACCATATCATGAGCGTCCTCTCTCGACAGGCCTTGACGTCTCCAAGGGACCCAAACGGCTTTTCCGGACCATGAAATACATGACCTCCGCCCAGCATACCCATCATCGTCACGCTGCCCGCACGGGCCGCAGAGGATTGATGCGTATCTAGGACCTGGTTCCAGAATGCAGCAGCTCGCCGCGACCCGTTTCGAACGGGGCGCGGTTTTTTTATTGGAGATATACCGTGCTTGTACTCGACACAGACCAGCGCATTCGGATCGCGCTTCCGAACAAAGGGCGCCTCTCTGAGCGCGCGCTCGAGCCGAGCGAGCGGGCCTCAAGCCCGCGTTCCGGGTGGACCGGGCTCTGGTCGCCTCATTGGGTGATGATTTCCAGGCGATCTTCGTGCGGGCGGAGGACGTGCCCGAGTACCTCGCGGACGGCACCGCCGACGTCGGCGTCACGGGTCTCGACCTCATGGAAGAGAGCGGCCGCGACATCGAGCAGGTGCTCGACCTGGGATTCGGCGCGTGTCGACTGGTCGTCGCCGTACGAGACGAGTCGAGCGCCACGAGCGCCACGGACGTGCCGCCCGGCGCCCGGGTAGCGACTTCGTTCCCGCGAATCGCAGCTCGGTACTTCGAGTCGCTCGGCATCCCGATCGAGATCGCCCGAGTCTCCGGGTCCACCGAAATCGCGCCCCACCTGGGCCTGGCGGACGCCATCGTCGATCTGACCTCCACCGGCTCCACGCTCCGCGTGAACGGTCTCCGGGAAGTCGATACCGTCCTCGACTCGTCGGCCCGATTGGTGGCGCGCCCGGAGGCGCTCAGCGATCCCAAAAAGCTCGGCCCGATCAGCGACCTGTCTACGGCCCTCGAGTCGGTGCTGCGCGCCCAGGCAAAACGATACCTGATGGCCAACGTGCCGCGCACCAAGCTCGACGAAGTGCGCCAGGTCGTCCCTGGGCTGTCGGGCCCCACCATCGTCGAGGTGCTCGACTCGGGGGAATGGGTCGCCGCACACGCGGTGGTGGACGCATCAGCGGTCTACCAGACGATCGCCCGCCTGAAGGAACTCGGCGCGGAGGGAATCCTGGTCACGCGCATCGAGAGGCTGATGCCGTGAGTGAGCTCCTGATGTTTGAGCAAGGTCCGCTGGCGAAACTGGCGCCCCGCGCTCTCGAGCGCCTCGTGAATCGCAGTCCGGGGGACGCCTCCGAGGTATCGGACACCGTTACGGCCGTGCTCGCCGATGTACGCGAGCGCGGAGACGCGGCCCTGGTAGCGATGGCAAAGCGCTTCGACGGCGCGGATCTCAGCAAGGTCGAGGTCCCTCGCGAGCAATGGGACGAGGCACTCGACGTCCTGCCCGAGCGAGTGCGGCGCGCCCTCGAGCGCGCAGCCGACAACATTCGGCGCTTCCATGCAGCCCAGATACCGCGCGAGGTGGTGGTCGAAGTCGCGCCCGGCGTCCGCATCACGCGCACGACCACGCCGCTGGAGCTGGAGCTGGTGGGGGTGTACGCCCCCGGAGGGACGGCCGCCTACCCGAGTTCCGTGCTCATGGGCGTCGTGCCGGCGAAGGCCGTCGGAGTGCGCCGAGTCGTCGTCTGCTCGCCTCCTGGCTCAGAGGGGTCACCGCCCACGGAGGTTCTCGCGGCTTGCGCTCTGGCAGGCGCCGACCGGCTCTTCGCGATCGGCGGCGCGGGAGCGATCGCCGCATTGGCGTTCGGAACCGAGACCGTGGACGCGGCCGACGCGATCGTCGGTCCCGGTAATCGCTGGGTCGCCGAAGCCAAGAGGCAGGTCGCGGGCCGCGTCGTGGTCGACTCCCCGGCGGGGCCCTCGGAGGTCCTCGTGATCGCGGACGAATCCGCGGACGCAACCTGGGTCGCGCACGAACTGTTGGCACAGGCGGAACACGACGCGGACGCATCGTGTGTCCTGGTCACGACTTCGCAACGGGTCGCACAAGAGAGTCGAGAAGCTCTCGACCGTCTGCTCGCGAACGCTCCGCGCGCGCAGGTTGCTCGCGCCGCCTTCGCAAACGCAGGCGCCATCCTGCTGGCCAGTTCGGACGAGGAAGCCTTCGAATTCGCGCAACGCTATGCGCCCGAGCACCTCTCGCTCATGACGGCGGACGCGGAGCGGGACAGCCGCCGCGTCCGAAGCGCCGGTACTACGTTCGTCGGGGGATACGCCTCGGTGGCGTTCGGCGACTACATGACGGGCGCGAACCACGTGCTGCCCACGGAAGGGCGGGCCCGCAGCTTCTCGGGCCTCTCCGCCCAGCACTTCCCGAGGTCGTATACCATCCAGGAGATCACGCCGGAGGGAGCGCGGGGGATGGCGGCCGACGTCGCTGAGCTCGCCGTCGCGGAGGGGCTACCGGCGCACGCGGCGGCGGCGCTCGCTCGGGCGGGGTCGAACCCATGAGCCCGTTCCCGCGCCCGGACTATGGGAGCCTCGAGCGGTACGCGCCGGACCGGCGCCCGGTCGAGATCGACCTGAGCGACAATACGAACCTTTGGGGCACACACCCAACCGCGCTCGCACGCATACAGGCCGCCACCCAAGACGACCTCGCGCGCTACCCGGACCTGTACGCCGATACATTGCGGGCCGCCGTATCCCGACGATTCGACGTCGAGTTCGAATGCGTGACCACGGGCGCCGGCTCCGACGACGTTCTGGACTCGGCGTTTCGCGCGGCATGCGGCCCAGGGGCGTGCGTGCGATATGCGAGTCCGACGTTCTCCATGGTCGAGCCGCTGGCGCGCATGAACGGCTTGAGCGCCGTCGCGGTGCCCTGGTCGGAAGCCGCCTCGGACCCTCGGCGGCTCCTGGAGGACGATCCCGACCTCGTCTACGTGTGCCGCCCGAACAACCCGACGGGAGAGCAGCTGCCTGAGCAGTGGTTCGAGCGGCTACTGGCGTCCAGGGGCGACGAAGGACCGCTGGTCATTCTCGACGAAGCGTACGCCGACTTCGCCGAGGAGACCCTGATTCCCTGGGCGACGCGCTGTCCACGTCTCTTGGTGGCGCGTACTGCGTCCAAGGCGTTCGGCCTCGCCGGTCTCCGCTGTGGCTTCGGAGTCGCCCATCCGGACACCGCAAGAGAGATCGAAAAGTCTCGAGGCCCGTACAAAGTCGCGAGACTCGCGGCAGAAGCGACCGCCGCCGCGATGCGCGACGAGGGCGGCTGGATGGCCCGCACGGTCGCTGACTGCATCGTGAACCGGGGAAGACTCACCGATGCACTGCGCTCGCGCGGTCTGGAACCGTTCCTCTCTCGGACCAACTTCGTGCTCTTCGCTGCGCCCACCGGCTCGGCGACCGACGACGCGTTGGCGCTGAGAGCGCGAGGCGTCGCCGTTCGACCCTTCACGGGAACCGAAGGCATGGGGCACGGGCTTCGAGTCACCGTAGGCCCCTGGCCACTGATGGAGCGCTGCCTGAACGTGCTCGACGAGACGCGCGGAGAGGCAGAATGAAGCTCGCGCTCTTCGACTACGGCGCCGGCAACCTCCACTCACTGGCCAAAGGCCTCGAGGGCGCGGGGGCGCAGGTCATCGTGACCGCGGACTGGGACCAGGCGCTCTCCCTCCACGGCCTCGTATTGCCAGGAGTCGGCGCCTGCGGCCATGCAGCGTCCGCGCTCCCATCGGATCGAGGCCGGATCCGTGAGGCGCTGGAGACGGGACTACCCTGCCTGGGCATCTGCCTGGGCATGCAGCTGCTCGTCGACGAGAGTGACGAGTCCGTGGGGGCGGGAATCGGCCTCGTTCCCGGGCGCGTGTCGCGCATCGAGGCCGCGATCGTGCCGCAGATGGAGTGGAACGACGTGGACATCGGCGCCGACCCGATCTTCGCCGGCATCGACAACCTGGTGTGCTACTACGCGAACTCCTTCGTGTGCGAACCCAGTGACTCGTCCGCCTCCATCGCCTGGTCGGAGTACGCGGATATTCCTTTCTCAGCCGCAGTGCGCCGTGCGAACACTCGGGGCTTGCAGTTCCACCCGGAAAAGAGCTCGACCGCGGGCCGCCGCATCCTCACGAACTTCGTCGCGCTGGCCGCGAATGCAGCAACCGCCGCCCCACCCGAATCCCTCGATGCACCATGATCGCCGCTCCGGCTGTCGACCTGCGTCGAGGACGTTGTGTGCAACTCGTAGGGGGCCGACCAGAGCACGAAGCGGTCTCGCTACCCGACCCGGTGGCGGTCGCCGAGCGCTGGTGGGAGATCGGCTTCGGCACGGTGCACCTGGTCGACCTCGACACGGCCCTCGGCGACGGCGACAACCTCGCCCTCCTGGAAGCGCTGCTCGCGGCCACCCAAGCGGAGACACAAGTCGGTGGGGGAATCCGTGACGACGACGGGGCCGATGCACTGATCGCAGCAGGGGCCGACCGCATCATCGTGGGCATCCGGGCGTTAGAGGATCCCGCTTGGCTCGTTGGGCTGACCGAGCGACACCCTGCCCGCGTGATGGTCGCACTCGACACGCGAGACGGGCGAGTCCTCTCAAAGGGATCGAATCCCATCCTCCACGCCACCCAAAGGCGCCGCTTTCCCGCCTCTGACAGCTCGGCCGATACGAACTCTTGCAATTCCCGCCGGTGGGAACTCCACGGGAAAGATCCGCAGTAGGACCTCGAGCCAGCGGGGCACGTTCATGTGGTACGCACGCGGGGCTCGGGCAACAGCGCGGCACCGCGCGCGAATGAAACGATCTCGTCGAGGCGGCGCAGCTCGTCGTCGAGCACACCGCGACCGAGCGACGTGATGCGGTAGACTCTTCGGCGGCCGCCACCCTCCACTTCCTCGAGCCAACCGTCGTTGGCCATGCGGTGGATCGCTTCGTAGAGCGTGCCGGACCCGAGCGACAGGGCACCTTCGGTCCTCGCCTCCACGGCGTGCTTAATCCCGTACCCGTGGCGCGCCTCGGTGGCGACCGAGAGCAGTATGTGCAGGGCGGCCGGCGTGAGTAGGTCTCGGGGGTTCGTTCCTGGAGCCATGGCGTCATGCCCTTATATCGGCGACCTGTATATCGGTGACCTGTATATCGGTGACCTGTATATCGGTGACCTGTATATCGGTGACCGATAATAGTATCGCACGGGTAACGAGGCGAGCCCCTCACTGCCCCCGCCCGCATCCATGCCAGAAGCCGACGCCTTCCACGAAGAAGAGGTCCTGGGTAAGGCCTACGACGCCCGCCTCATGAGGCGCCTGGTACGGTACTTACGTCCGTACCGGTGGCAGGTGGCGCTGGCAGTCGGCGTGCTGATGCTGGCGGCGGCTACCCAGGTCGTGGGGCCATGGCTCACGAAGCTCATCATCGACGAAGCGATACCCCAGGGAGACCGGGAGTACCTCACCCTCCTTGCGGTCGGTTTCCTGACGGCGGTCGTGCTCGGTGCTCTCCTGCAGTACGTGCAAGCGTACATCACGACCTGGCTCGGCCAGTCCGTGATGTACGACCTCCGCGCCGAGATCTTCGAGAAGCTGCAGCGCATCGATCTGCGCTTCTACGACAAGAATCCGGTCGGGCGCCTGATGACGCGAATGACGAACGACGTCGAGACGCTCAACAACCTGTTCAGCTCGGGCCTGGTCACGGTGTTCGGCGACATCTTCATGCTCAGCTTCATCGTGATCGCGATGCTGAAGATGAACTGGCAGCTCGCGCTCGTGTCGTTCAGCGTGCTGCCCTTGGTCTTTTACGCGGCCTTCCTCTTTCGGGCCCGGGTCCGCAAAGCGTACCGCGACATCCGCGTCCGCATCGCCCGCATGAACGCATTCCTGCACGAGCGCCTCACGGGTGTGAGGGTCGTGCAACTCTTCAATCGCGAAGAGGCCGACGCGGCCAAACACGCCGACCTGAATCGGGACTACCTGGAGGCGCATCTCCGATCGATCACGTACTACGCGCTCTTCTTTCCGGTCATCCAGTTCTTCACCGCACTGGCACTCGCGTTGATCCTCTGGTACGGCGGCCTGCGCACCCTCGAAGGCGCGCTCACGGTGGGAGTCATAACAGCCTTCCTCCAGTACGCTCGCAGCTTCTTTCGCCCGATCCAGGACCTCT
>Ga0066376_10000702_pt1 | contig 31522 bp, 29 predicted proteins | sample Knorr_S15_td_Bot_FD_77009 | JGI IMG/M metagenome (GOLD analysis project Ga0066376, IMG submission 77009) | Marine microbial communities from Southern Atlantic Ocean transect - Knorr_S15_td_Bottom_ad_5009_LV_A | ecosystem: Environmental > Aquatic > Marine > Oceanic | place: Southern Atlantic... | reverse complement strand
TGACCATGGAGTTTGGCAGCCCGGAAGCGATTAAAGGTGCGGTGACGGCGGGTCTGGGTATATCAATCATGTCAATCGCAACGATTGAAAAAGAACGTTTGCTCGGTCGTTTAGCCGGTGTCAGTCTCGATCCGCCAATCAAACGGCCATTTAGAATTATTTACCAGCGTCAGAAATTTCGCTTTCAGGCAATCGAAGCTTTTGTAACGTTCGCAAAAACATATTTTTTGGAAAATGCTGATGAGCAAGGTCCGCTTCGTTTGATCGGTCTCGTGTAGCGAATGCCAACAGGGGTTCATTTACGTCGTAGGGCAACTCATGAAAGAATCGCGTGAATAGTGACAGGCCAAAGTCCTCGGGAGGCCGCATTGGGACACCTTGAGTATGAGGATGGATATCGACCCTGTGTTGGCATCATTGTGTGCAACATCGACAGACAGGTCCTATGGGCGCGTCGAGCGCGGCACGATGGATGGCAATTTCCTCAGGGGGGTATCGAACCAAGAGAGACTGTGGAGCAGGCGGCCTATCGTGAACTTTACGAAGAGGTAGGGCTGCCGCCTTCCAAAGTACGTTTGGTCGGGCGAACTCATGAGTGGCTGCATTATGACCTTCCCAGGCACTACACCAGTGGAGGAAAAATTTCTTTCTTGGGCCAGAAACAGATCTGGTTCTTGATGGAATTAACGGGTAATGACAAGGATGTCTGTCTTGACACAGTTGTGCGCCCGGAGTTTGATGCGTGGTGCTGGGTGGATTACTGGGTGCCAGTCGATAGGATTGTGACTTTCAAGCGCGACATTTACCGGCGGGTCTTGTCTGAACTAGAACCGTTATTACCTGTGGATTCGCAATCTGTCATACCGAACTGAATGTCGCTCGTTGATCGACCGCTGCTTTCCGACTTGCCGAGTCTCAGTGGATTGTTAATCGTCAGTTTTCTACGCCTGCGCCATCCGGACAGATTTTGAGAAGTTATTTGTGGCTGCCCAATTCCTGAATCCGCGCGGCCAAGCTACTCGTCGAAACCGGGTAACGAATCGGTATGCTGTGCACTTCACCTCCCGTCGCCAACACCTCTGCGACACCGACGATTAGACCGGTATCCCAGTCGCCCCCCTTGACAAGGTGGTTTGGTCGAACCTGTGAGATCAGTGAGATGGGTGTGTCGCTATCGAAAGGCACCACATAGTTAACGCACTCGAGTGCTGCTATGACGGCCATTCGGTCCTCAAGATCGTTGAATGGACGGCCCGGACCTTTGTCCAAGCGTCGGACTGAGTCATTGCCATTGACAGCCACAAGTAGTGTTCGGCCCAAGACAGCGGCTTGTTCGAGATAATCGACATGTCCTCGGTGGAGAATGTCAAAACACCCATTGGTGAACACCAGGGGGCGCGAGATCAATGGCAGGATTCGCTTGAGATCCTGGGGATTGCGGAGAATTTTGTCGGTGGCGCGGGTAGTCAAAGGGATAGATGGGAATGATCGCAACCCTTGCTGTCGTGCAATCAGAGGTATTCGAAGACCTTAACCACGCGGGCGACACCGTTGATCGAGCGGGCGACCTGTGCTGCCGCGTCAGCTTCTTCGGTAGAGACAATCCCCATTAAATAGACATGGGCGCGCTCGGTGACCACTTTGATGCGCAGGTGATCCACCTTTTCCGAGTGAAACAGTGCCGTTTTGACTTCCATCGTGATCCAACTGTCGTTAGCGCGACTGGCGAGGGTCGATGTGCCGGCCAACTCGATACGGTTGATGACTTTTCGTGTGTTCTTAAAACTCTTGGCAATATCGAGTATGCGGTCGATATGGGTACGATTGGGTGCTTCACCTGTCAATAGGATCACGCCATTGATAATGGTTGGGCTGACATGAATTTGAGATGAGGACAACGTGGCATCAGAGCGAATCTCATTACTAATTTTTGCTTCCAGAACATTATCGTTAAGGTAGGTCCCGACCGAGCGGTTATCGCGCGAAAGATCAATGGCAATGGCCGAGCCACCGATTAAGCCCGCAATGGGAATGCCAACACATCCGCTTATTAATATCACCGACAACCCCATCAGGGCGATACCACAGACGTGTTGGCGCAGATTGGATGGGTGAGTCATCCTGAATTCTCCGTGACGTGCAGTTCAATCAGATCACACAGGCAGTGAATGATTATAGCGTGTGATTCCTGGATACGTGCAGTCGATGTAGCGGGTACTCGCAGCTCCAAATGGTTAGCGTCGAGTTCCTCGGCCAGTTGGCCCCCATTTCGGCCAGTCAGCGCAATGACCCCAACGTTGGCGGCTTTGGCAGCCGTCACTGCTTGTCGTATGTTTTCTGAATCGCCCGAAGTTGTGATGGCTACCAACAGGTCCCCGGGTTGGCCAAACGCTTCTACCTGTCGGGCAAAGACTTGACTAAAATCGTAATCATTTGCCGTTGCGGTCAATGTCGCGGTGTCTGCTGGCAGCGCGATGGCAGGGAGCGCACGCCGATCCCGCTCAAAGCGACAAAGCAGTTCCCCCGAGAAATGCAAGGCGTCACTCGCTGAGCCACCATTGCCGCAGATCAGCAATTTATTGCCATTGTCCAGCGCTGATGATATGGCGTCGGCCGCCTCAACGATAGCGGCACTCAATGCGTTGCGTGTTGCCTGCATCGTGGCAGTAGCACTATCGAAGTGCGCTTGAATGCGTTGTTCCTTATTCATGGGAATGAAGTGTTCACATGTTGAGGTTAGAAGGCAGATTTGATCCACCGAATGGTCTTTTCCGTTTGGTCGCCGTTAACGGCGAAAACATCGAAGCGACACTGCTGATCATAACCCTTGCTGTTCCGTTGAAGAAACTGGTTGGCAACACGTCTGATTTTTTCTTGTTTTCTATGCCCGATGGTTTCTTCAGCCAGGCCATAAGCCGCTGAGCGTCGTTGTCGAACCTCAATGAAAACGAGTGTTGAACCGTCTCGCATAATTAGATCAATTTCACCGAGGGCAGTGGAAAAATTATGATCAATCAACTGGAGTCCTTTCCGTTGGAGTGCTTCGCAAGCAACTTTTTCTGCCCAGTGCCGCACGATATTGATTAACTATCGTCGCCACGGCTGAGATAAGAGTCTCCTTCATTTTGACTCGCATTGGGCTGGGGCATCGCAATCAACTCAGCGTTTTGGAATTGAGCCCACATCAGTTTGCGCCGGATAACACCGCTTCCGTCTGAACTGAGTTGACCCGAGAAGCCTGCATATCGAGCCTCGGGTATGGTTCGTAGAGCGGTGATTCGGGAACTCAATGCATAGGCGTCCATACCCAGGGCAAAAAGCCGGTCAAGGGGTGTACCGCGGTAAGTGTTGGGGTTGTTCCTCCCGCCCGCGCGGAATGCGCGAGGTCCGTTGCTGCCAAGAATCCAGGGCATATCGCCCAGAATGATGCCGTCTAGATCGAGATCAGTCAGGCGATCCTGCGTTCCGTGGTAGAGGTGACTGGTGGAGAATACGGGTAGATCGTGGCCGTAGAGGAAGTCAATCTGGGGATTGATCACCTGGGCTTGCGGTCGACTGCAGAACAGAAAGATGACGTCTACGTCTTGTCGGCGGCGAGGTATGGCCTTGAAAGGTAGGCGGTGGGTCAGGACCTTTTTAAGCGCAGCGGCACGGGCGGCACTATGATCCAGGTGAAAAAGGCGACGAATGGCGTGAGTGAAATGGTCGCCAGTCACAGGTACGGCGGTTTGTGCGACGATTTTTCCGCCGAGTCTAGCCCAATCGTTACTGGTCGCAGTGGACACGCGGCGGCCCCAGTCTGACGCTGCAAATATGATCAATGCGCGGCGATGACCGGCTGCATAAGCGCGGCGGGCCAATTGCACGCCGTCCTGCTCGGGTGCCATTCCGAGTTGATAAACATTGGGGGATGCTGAGGCTGGGTTGGTTGGATTCCCGATAAGTAAGGTCGGTACTGGAAAACGCTTGTCGCTCACCAATTGATCTATTGCTTGCCGGCCCAATGGTCCGATGATGAAGTCAGCACCCTCGGCGATGGCTTTCTCGTAGATAGCTCGAATTTCTTGATGCACCAGCCCGGTGTCGTAGAGCTTGATTGTCGGCTGGTCGGGGTGATTGTCCGACTCGTGCATGAAGAGGGCGCCGCTACGAAACGCTTCCGCCTCTCCCTGGTAGCGTGAGTTCAAGGGCAGTAATAGGGCGATCTGACGCGGATATTCGATCCGGAAAGGAGCATTCGCCACCAGTGTGGGCAGCACATATCGACTGGCAGGATGATCAGGATATCGTTTCTGCCAATTGGCCAACGCGAGGGCCTGTCCATACCGATCGAAACGATGTTGCTGGTGTACTTCAACCAGGTGAATCCAATGTAGGAGCGCGAGATCCGTTGTGTCCGCCTGCAGTTTGCGCAGCGATTGTGTGGACAATCCTTTCAAGTGTTGCCAGAGTTGTTTGTAGCCGCTGCCTCGTAGTGTCGCGGGTGAAGGCAATGTTTCGAGATGATCTGCCAGTCGTAATGCGTCGTCATATCGACCGAGTATGAGCAGTAAATTGAGTTCTAGGTGATTGTGTATCTGTTGGTCATGCGGTTTCCGATGAGCGAGTCTTGCTGAATGTTTCAGGCGATCAAGCGCGCTTTTGGGCTTGCCGGCGAGGGTGAGCGCCCGCACGTGCAGGTATTCGATAGCAAGCGTGTTTTCTTTGTTTCGGCGCTTTCGATAGGAGTGAATCAGGGCGATAGCTTTTTGAGAATCGCCCTGGTCGAGTAGCCGTTGGGTTGCCTGGATCAGGGGTTTGGTGCGTCGAAGTCTGGGTTGGCTTAGGGCGTATTCAAGATGGGCCCAGGCTGGCAGAACCGAAACAGTTTTAGGTTGTGTTGGGTTGGTTGCGATAACCGAAACTTTCGGCGCCGGACGGACGTCGGCAGCCTGTTCTTGCGACGTGGCGGCGAGTGGTTTGGAAGCGCCCACTGGAGGTGTGGTCGTTGTGGCCGCACATCCGCCGAGCAGCAGTGCGGCCCCGCTGGCCACTAGCCCGCCGCGAACGCGCTTTCCCACAGCATGACTCATGAGATGAGTATAGCGGATAGACTCGTACCCAATGGCAGCACAGACTGGCCGACGGATCAGTTACCGCGTTACAGGAGACTCTGATTTTGAAGTTATTAAGCAGTCAGATCAGTGCGGGCACCCTTTACGTGGTGGCGACCCCGATTGGCAATCTGTTCGACATGGGGCAGCGAGCCATTGCAGTACTTGGTGGCGTCGATGTCGTCGCGGCTGAGGACACTCGACACACTCAAAAATTGTTGAGCCACTATGGGATTTCAGCGAAATTGGTATCGTTACATGAGCACAACGAGCGCAAACGGGTGGGCGAGCTGATAGCGCGCTTAAGAAATAAGGACAGTATTGCACTGGTCAGTGATGCGGGCACACCATTGGTGAGCGATCCGGGATTTCTCTTGGTCGAACAAGCTGTACGTGAAGATTTGCCCGTCAGAGCGGTGCCAGGACCCAGCGCGGTCGTCGCGGCGCTGTCTGTGTGTGGCTTGCCGACGGACCGATTCGTCTTTGAGGGGTTTCTTCCAACGAAGTCGGGGGCGCGGCGGACTCATTTGGCTCGTTGTGTTAATGAATCTCGCACCCTTGTTTTTTTCGAGGCCAGTCGACGTTTACCCAGCACGTTGGCTGATATGGTGTCGGTGTTTGGGTCGTGTCGGGAAGTGTCACTTGTGCTTGAGATCAGTAAGATCTATGAACGGATCAGCCTTGCACCGGTGGGTGAGTTATGTCGCCGGCTGGAAAACGGTGAATGGGTCTGTCGCGGTGAATGTGTGCTGATTGTTTCGGGTGTTGATCACATAGAAGCGATTGAAACCGATGCCGACAGACTGGTGGCGGCCTTAACGCCGCACCTGTCACCGCGCCGAGTGGCTGAAGTGGCTGCCGAAATTGCAGGCGGTGGCAAGAATATGTTTTACCGTAAGGCCTTGTCTTCAGTGTCTTCGGAAAGGCGGGATTGATGTGCTGCTTGATATTGAGATAGGTAGGTATTATTTTCACGCTTGGGGAGTCGGCCGGGCGATCGCAGTTTCGTGGCTGTAGCCATCGTTAGCGTTGGTAGACGGTGCGAGATTGAGGAAAGTCCGGGCTCCATGGGACAGGGTGCCAGGTAACGCCTGGGCGGCGCGAGCCGACGGACAGTGCCACAGAAAATATACCGCCAGGCAGCGAGGCCACACCTTATTGCCTGGTAAGGGTGAAATGGTGCGGTAAGAGCGCACCGCGTGCGTGGCAACACGAACGGCAGGGTAAACCCCACCCGGAGCAAGACCAAATAGGAATCCATGGGCGTGGTCCGCGCCGGATTCGGGTAGGTCGCTAGAGGTGTGCGGTGACGCGCATCCCAGATGAATGGTCGCCTTTGACAGAACCCGGCTTACAGGCCGGCTCCCTTTGTTGAAAACCTTGCATTTCAATACGTTAGGGGTTGACAGTCGGATTCAAGCGCGAATATAGTGGCTTTTTGTGGAATTATGTGTTCAATTTAGGTAAATGACTGCGAATGTAAGCGGTTGTTGCCCAGCAACTGCGTGGGAGAGTCACTAGTGTTCGAAGTGTTAATCAGCCCGCAAAGACCGCCGCGGGTGGCGGCTAATCCACCCTTATCCTCCGATGGTGATTGCCGGGCCTCTAAAAGAGGCCCGGCATTTTCTTCGTTGCTGCGGGGTTGCGCCTGTACACATGAGCCGCCGATTCGTGCGTTGACCGATCGTTGGTTTACGGAGAGTTAAAGCATGTTTCGCGGGGCCAGTTCGCTCAACATGGACAGCAAGGGCCGTCTCGGTGTGCCGACGAAATACCGTGATCCCCTGCGGGAGCGATGCGCGGGCAAACTGGTGCTGACGGTTAATAACACCCGTGAACGGTGTCTATGGCTTTACCCGTACGATGAATGGGAGCAGGTAGAACGCAAAGTTGTTGATCTGCCCAGTTTCGATGCTTCAGCGCAGGCGCTTAAAAGATTCCTCATCGGCTATGCCACTGATTGCGAACTCGATAGTGCGGGTCGAGTGAGAGTATCCGCCCCGCTTCGAGAATTTGCCGGATTGGAAAAACGCGTAGTCATGATTGGTCAGGGTAATAAGTTTGAGATCTGGGATGAATCGTGCTGGAACAAGCGGTGCGACGAATGGTTGGTTAAGGAGCCAGAGCCAGGCCCCTTACCGGTAGAACTCGAGACATTGTCCCTGTAAGCCACCAGGGCCCATGTCAACCGCCGGGCACACATCAGTTATGGTGAAAGAGGTCGTAGAGGCCCTAAACATTCGACCTGATGGAACCTATGTGGATGCGACGTTTGGTCGTGGCGGGCATACACGTGCCATTCTCGAGTGCTTGGGCCCCGCGGGTCGTGTTTTGGCTATTGATCGCGACCCCGACGCTTGTCGTTATGGTCACGAGGTGTTCGCCAACGAACCTCGTATGCTGTTGGTCCAGGCGCGATTCTCTGATCTTGCAGCAATTATTGAAAGAGAGGGGTTGCGCCAACGTATAACGGGCATGGTGTTTGACCTCGGTGTTTCTTCACCGCAACTCGATCACGCCTCGCGAGGGTTCAGTTTTCAAAAGCAAGGTCCATTAGATATGCGGATGGATTTCTCGACCGGTGAGACTGTTGCAGACTGGTTGTCGGCGGTAGAAGAAGCCGAGTTAGTTAGGGTTTTGCGGGAGCTTGGCGAGGAACGCTATGCGAAACGCATTGCTCGAGCTGTGGTGGGTGCACGTGGACATGTACCGTTGACGACAACTACAGAGCTTGCGGCATTGATTTCACAATGCGTTCCAACTGTTGAGCCTGGTAAACACCCGGCGACCCGCACGTTCCAGGCGCTGCGTATCAAGGTCAACGGGGAACTTGATGAACTCGACGTTATCCTTTCGCAGATCGAGTCGTTACTGTCGGTTAATGGGCGTCTCGTCGTAATCAGTTTTCATTCGTTGGAAGATCGTCGAGTTAAACATTTTTTCCGTCGTTGCGCCCGCGGTGATCGGTATCCACCTGACCTGCCCATCACGCGAGATCAAATTCGGCCGACTTTGCGATTGGTCGGTAAGTTGCTCAAACCGACCAGTGAAGAAGTCGACCTTAATCCTCGAGCGCGTAGCGCAGTGATGAGGGTGGCCGAGCGTACCGCCGAGAAGATTTCGTGCGTTTGATCATTTTTCTTAGCATTGTCGTCTTCTCGAATGCGTTGGCAGTGGTCTATGTGCGCCAGGCAAACCGTGATGTCTTCCGAGAGGTCGTATCACGAGAAGAACAGCGTGATCGACTGAACAGCGAATGGGGTCAGCTCCAAGTTGAGCAAGCTACCTGGGCTAGACATGACCGTGTTGAGATGGTGGCGAAGCGTGATCTGCACATGATTGTCCCGTCGTTTGCAGATGTCATGGTGGTCAAATTACGAGAACGTTACTGATGGCAAGTGACAGAAGAAAGAAACCCAAGTACTTGTTTTTTCAGGGGCGGCACTGGTTTGTACTGGTCTGTCTGGTGATGGGGACGATGGCGCTTGCCGTTCGTGGACTTTATGTACAGGTAATCGACAATGACTTGTTACAGGCTGAAGGGTTAGAGCGACAGGTCCGAGTGCTGAAGATGATGCCTGCGCGTGGAAAGATTCTTGATCGGCGTGGGCATGTGCTAGCGGTTAGCACGCCGGTTGATGCGATCTGGGCGCATCCGGCGTCGCTCCGCCAGGCGCGGGCAGATTGGCCGCGCCTGGCGGATACGCTTGGCGTGGAGACGGCTGACATTGGTCGCATTCTGAAACGCAACAGCAACAAGGGATTTGTCTACATAAAGCGCGGTTTGTCCCCCGCTTTAGCGAGTCAGGTTGTAGCACTTGGAGTGCGTGGCGTGTATCGTCAGAGGGAGTATCACCGCTACTATCCGGCTGGCCGGATTGCAGGTCATTTGCTCGGTTTTACCGATGTCGATGACAGGGGTCAGGAGGGTGTTGAACTTGCCTTTGAGAATCATCTAGGCGGAGTGGTGGGGAAAAAGCGGGTTCGTCGAGATCGACGCGGACACACCGTTGAAAACCTGGATCAGATTTCTCCGGTTCACCATGGACGCGAATTGCGATTAAGCATTGACGTTCGTATCCAATTCGCCGCGCATCAGGCATTGGCCCGGACTTTGCTGGAACACAAGGCGGTTGGGGGGACGGCGATAGTGCTAGACAGTCGCACAGGAGAGATCCTAGCCATGGTTAATCTGCCCGAATTCAATCCCAACGATCGTTCAACATTTAACACGAATGTCATGCGCAATCGTGCGGTAACGGACATATTTGAGCCAGGATCGACGGTTAAGCCGTTTACTTTATCGCTAGCGCTACAGAGCGGAATTTTTACTCCCGACACCAAGATTCCAACCAGCCCCGGCATGCTTGTGCTGGATCGACGTCGTATTCGAGACATTCGCGATTATGGAGTGTTGACTCTGGCGAATGTGTTGGTGAAATCAAGCAATATCGGGACTGTGAAGATCGCGCTTGAACTCCATCCGAGTCAACTGGTTGCTACCCTTCAGTCTGTTGGTTTTGGCCAGTTAACTGGGGTCGAGTTGCCTGGAGAGAGAAGTGGGGTGCTGCACTCGAAAGAGCGGTGGCGTTTAAGCGAGCACGCGACGCTGTCTTATGGTTACGGACTGTCGGTGACTGCATTGCAACTGGCCCGTGCCTACATGGTCCTGGCCAACGGTGGTGTACTGAAGCCGATCACTATTCGTCGACGAGAGGAGTTGCCGCGCGGGGAGCGAGTTCTGCCGAGTGATGTGGTGGGTCAAATTAATCAGATGCTTGAGCATGTTGTTGTTAAGGGGACGGGACAGCGTGCCAGGTTGCCATCGTATCGGGTCGCCGGCAAGACCGGTACGGTCATAAAAATCAATCCTGAAGGGGGTTATTTGGAAGGTCATTACCTCGCGTTGTTTGCCGGATTTGCGCCGGCCAACGAGCCACAATTCGTCGCGGTGGTCATGATTGACGACCCCAGAGGAAAGTTCTATTACGGCGGCCAGGTGGCGGCCCCTGTCTTTCGGGACATCATGGCGACGGCGCTGCGACTTTACTCGATACCAGGCGATATTGAGCCCGCAGGGCGTGAAGTGGTTGTGATGCCACAATCGAAACAGAGCGGGGCATGATGGGTTCAGCGCTGATACCGGTCCGCACGCTAAAGCCGTTACTGGCTGGCTTCGTTGAGGTGCCGGCCGATGCCGATGTCGAGATTTCTGCGTTGGTTCTGGACAGCCGAAATGTGGTACGCGGAGCCCTTTTCCTCGGTATCCGCGGCGACCGTTTAGATGGTCGGGAATACGTGCCTGAAGCGGTGCAGGCAGGCGCCGCAGCGGTCGTCTGTGATGCTGAGTGGAAAGCGCCTGATGGGCTGGCAGTGCCGTGTTTCGTTGTCGATGACCTGCGTCGCAAGATCGCCCTAATTGCCAATCGCTTCTATGGGTTTCCATCACGAGTGTTGTGCATCGTCGGATTAACGGGCACCAACGGCAAGACGACGTGTGGGTTTCTGTTGGCCCAGGCGCTTGATCGTCTCGGTCGTCGAAGTGCATTTATCGGCACCATCGGCAGCGGGCTCATTGAGCAACTTGAGCCAAACCATCTAACGACACCTGATGCCATCGAGTTACAGCAGATGCTGGCAGATTTTGTGGGTCGTGATGCCAATAGTGTCTGCATGGAGGTGTCGTCGCATGCTTTGTCGCAGCACCGAGTGGAAGGTATTGAATTCGACGTCGCTCTGTTTACCAACCTCAGCCGTGATCACCTCGATTATCACCAAGATATGTCAGCTTACGTCAATGCTAAGTTAATGCTATTTCGCCGCACCAGTTTGAACATTGCGGTGATTAATCACGATGACCCACATGAAAGTATGGTGTCCAAAGCGATTGAATCAGCGCGTATCTGGACCTATGGCGTTCGCGAGGGGGCCGACATTTATCCGCTTTCAGTCGACAGTTCGTTCGCCGGCCTTTACTTGAGGCTGGCAACCCCCGCGGGCGAGATGAAATTGAGAACCAGTCTTTTTGGTCAGGTGAATGTTCCAAACGTTGCCGCCGTTGTGGCGACATTATTGGCACTTGATTATCACCCCGCGGACATTGTTGATGTCATGGCGAGTGTCGTTGCGCCACCCGGGCGTATGGAGTCGTTTGAAAGAGAACGCGGTGATCCCCGAGTATTTGTGGATTATGCGCATACACCGGTGGCGCTTGAGGGGGCTCTGCGATCGCTTAAGGCCCACTCAAGCGGCAAGATCTGGTGCGTGTTTGGCTGTGGTGGGGAGCGCGATCGTGGAAAGCGTCCTGTGATGGGCGCTGTGGCTGACCGTTGGGCTGACGAGATTGTTTTGACCAATGACAACCCTCGCGGTGAATCGCCCGATCAAATCATCACTGATATCGAAGCGGGGATCGAAAATCATGAGGCGTTGCGACAACCCGACCGAGCAAAGGCAATCTACCAGGCGATCAAGAATGCTGATGAAGACGATATTGTGCTGATTGCTGGCAAGGGGCATGAACAGAGCCAGGTAATTGGTAACACCTTATTCCCTTTTTGCGACCGTGAGGTCGTGACCAATCTGCTGCGAGGAAATGCTTGATGAACTTGATGAAGATAGCGTCAGCTGTGTCCGGACATGTAATGGGCGGTGATGTGGTATTTGATCAGGTCACCACGGACACTCGAGTTCTCAGCGGGGGGGAATTGTTCGTTGCATTAGCAGGCGATCATTATGATGGTCATGATTTTATTGATGAGGCAAAACGATCCGGCGCAGTGGCTGCGATGACGTCTCGTCCGGTTGACACTGACCTACCCACGCTAGTGGTTGCAGATACACGCCGTTCCCTTGGGCAACTGGCTGGTTACTGGCGTGGCCAATTTGATATTCCAATGATTGCGGTGACAGGCAGTAACGGAAAGACAACAGTTAAAGAAATGATGGCGTCGATACTGGGCGGGTTGGGGCCAACGCTTTCTAATGCCGGCAATCTGAACAACGAAATCGGTTTACCACTCACTCTCTTGCGTATGAGCGAAGACCACGAGTACGCAGTGGTTGAGATGGGTATGAATCATGCGGGCGAAATTCGGAAGTTGACTCGCATTGCATTGCCCTCTGTGGTGGTGGTGCTTAATGCTGCCCCGGCGCATCTGGAAGGATTGGCCGACATCACCGGTGTGGCACGTGCTAAGGCGGAAATCTTTGCCGGATTAAACGATGACGGTCTCGCCATCATTAATGCGGATGATCGATTCGCCGTGTATTGGCGTGCTCGTGCCAGACATCATCGCACGTTGACTTTCGGGTTGGATCGCCCGGCCGATGTCACGGCCGAAGTCAGTGTTGACAGAGAGATGGTGGAGTTGTTGATCCGATTGCCCAATGATTCGATCGCGGTAAAGCTCAATCTTTTGGGTCGTCACAACGCAGCCAATGCCCTTGCAGCGGCCACGGTTGCTTGGTCGATGGGTTGTACACCGGAGCAGATTCGATGCGGTCTCGGCAATGTGCAGCCAATCAAAGGCCGCTTGGAGCCACGGCGCGGCGCGGCCGGCTCGAGCCTGATTGATGACACCTATAACGCTAACCCAGTTTCGTTGGATGTTGCTATCCAATGCCTTGCCCCACGGATGGGAAAGCGGATCATTGTGCTTGGTGATATGGCCGAATTGGGCAGCCGTTCGCGTGATCTACATAGCGCTGCCGGGGAAATGATCAGGCATGCCGGAATCGATCAGTTATTGACGATAGGTGACATGGCGAAAAATGCATCAGACGCGTTTGGCCTGGGAGCGAGTCACTTTGACAGCCACGAGGCTGTTATTGATGCAACCAGGAGCTTGCTGGGTGCAGATGTAACCTGCTTGGTAAAGGGATCACGCAGTGCGGAAATGGAAAATGTTGCCGATGCGTTGACTGAAACCGGTAGTTAGATGGACGACTAATGCTTACGTACTATTTCGACACACTCGCGGCCGACTATAGTTTTTTCAACGTCTTCCGCTATCTGACGTTTCGTGCAGTCTGCGCCGTGCTGACCGCATTGGCGCTGAGTTTGTTAATGGGGCCGTTCATGATCCGTCGCCTGGCATCTATGCGTATCGGTGCGACGATTCGAAATGATGGCCCCACCTCCCATTTCGAGAAGAGTGGTACTCCGACTATGGGTGGCGGGCTGATTGTGTTTGCTCTTGTTGTGACGACCTTGCTGTGGGCTGATCTTGGCAATCGTTTCGTTTGGATCGCTATCGCGACCAGTACTGGATTTGGTGTCATTGGGTGGATGGATGATTACCAAAAATTGCGTGCTCCAAAATTTTCTGGTTTGAGCGCACCTAACAAATTTCTATTGCAAAGCCTGGTGGGGTTTAGCGCTGCACTGGTTCTTTATCACACTGCGGTTGCACCTGTTGAGACGCAATTGATCGTGCCATTTTTCAAATCGATTGCAATCGATTTGGGTATGGGTTTTGTGGTGCTTGCGTGGTTTGTCATTGTTGGCGCGAGTAATGCTGTCAACTTAACCGATGGCCTTGACGGTTTGGCCGTGTTGCCGAGTGCATTGGTGGCCGGCGGACTGGGGGTTTTTGCCTACGTTTCGGGTCATGCCGGTTTTTCAGGCTATCTAGGCATTCCTCACATTGTTGGGGCAGGTGAGATGATGGTTTTCTGTGCCGCTTTGGTGGGTGCAGGGCTGGGCTTTCTTTGGTTCAATACTTATCCCGCTCAAGTTTTTATGGGCGATGTTGGGGCACTGACGTTGGGTGCTGCGCTAGGAATTGTCGCTGTCATCGTTCGCCAGGAAATTGTTCTCGCCATCATGGGTGGGATTTTTGTCATCGAAACGCTGTCGGTCATTCTTCAGGTCGTTTCATTTCGTTTGACGGGTAGACGCGTGTTCAAAATGGCACCCTTGCATCATCACTTTGAACTCAAGGGCTGGCCGGAACCCAGGGTCAGCGTCCGTTTCTGGATCATCAGCTTGGTCTTGGTACTTGCTGGGATCGCAACGCTTAAGATTCGGTGAGGACGATATGGTGACATCACCCCAGACCACCAACGTGCCTAGTGTAGCGTGGAAAAATGCGGTGATCGTTGGATTGGGTGCGACAGGTTTTTCTGTAGCTCGTTATCTGTTTGGGAGAGGCGTGCATGTGACGGTTGTCGATGCACAGCCCAATCCGCCGTTGGCGATGCAACTCGCGAAGATTGCGCCCGGGATCGATATTCGGACAGGTGAGGATGATGTCAATAATCTTCGGTCTGCCGATGTGTTGATTCTTAGCCCCGGGGTTTCATTCGATCATCCGACTGTCCGCAAAGCCCAAGATATCGGGATAGAGATCGTCGGCGATATAGAGCTTTTCGCACGAGCAGTGACGGCTCCAGTCATCGGCATTACTGGTTCGAATGGTAAAAGCACGGTGACGCAATGGCTCGCTGTATTGCTTCGAGTAGCGGGGCATAAGGTTTTGGTTGGGGGCAATATCGGGCCACCGGCATTGGATCTTTTAGCGGATGAGCCGCCTGAGTGCTACGTGCTGGAGTTCTCCAGTTTCCAGTTGGAAAGCACACAAAGTCTTTGCCTGCGGGCGGGAGCTATTCTTAATGTCACACCTGATCATCTTGATCGTTATGTTGATTTGACCGCTTACCAGGCTGCCAAATGGCGCATCGCCAAAGGTAGTCAAACGTTGGTAATTAATCGGCAGGATCCGTTCTTAGTTCAACAGGCGGCCAACTATTCGGGTGCGTTGGTCACCTTTGGGCTCGATGCTCCGCCCGGGCCGAATGATTTGGGTATGGTGCGCGCCAACGGTGATGATTGGTTAACTCGGGGGGACGAGCGGTTGATCTCGGCAACCGAGATCAGCCTCATCGGTCGTCATAACCTTGCCAATGCGCTGGCAGCAATGGCGCTTGCCCTTGAATTCACGCGTCTTACGTCACAGGAGCTTTGTTCCGGTTTGCGGGCATTCGATGGACTGCCTCATCGTTGTGAAGTGGTGGGCGATTGGCGGGGTATTCGATGGATTAATGACTCTAAAGGCACCAACGTGGGTGCCACGATTGCAGCGCTTGAAGGTCTGGATCGGCCAGTGGTTCTGATCGCGGGCGGGCAGGCCAAGACATCTGATTTTTCAGGCCTGAGTTCGGCGTTGAGCAAACGGGCTACGCATCTTGTTGTTTTTGGACAAGATGCTAAACGCATTGCGCGTTCCGTCGATGCCAGCATCGGTGTGACTCAGGTCGAGCAGTTGGCACAGGCGGTTGATGTTGCCGCAGGCGAGGCCCACATGGGTGATGTGATCCTGTTTTCGCCTGCCTGTGCAAGTTACGACCAGTTTGACAATTTCGAGCACCGCGGTGACGTATTTCGTCAGTTGGTCAAAGAGCGTCACGCATGACCACTGCAACAAGTAAGCCCGGAGTCTTGCCCGTGTGGCAAAAGTGGCCGGGTATGGATCCAGTCTTGTTGACGGCGGTGTTATCTTTGCTTGGATTCAGTATGGTGATGGTGTTCTCTGCAGTGGCTGGTATTGACTCTGACTCTCGCGGCGGTCTGTCGCTGTTGAGTAAGCATGTTTTTAGCACAGCGCTGGGGGTGGCCATCGTTTTAATAACGGCACGGCTCAATCTGTCGTTGTGGCAGCGTTGGAATCGACCGCTTTTGTTTGTTGGCATCGTTTTGCTGGTATTGGTCCTGATACCGGGGATTGGGCAGAAGGTAAACGGGAGTTTCCGATGGATAGCCTTGGGGCCTTTGCGTTTTCAACCATCAGAATTAATCAAGGTCTTTGTCATTGTGTCGCTCGCAGACTATTGCTGTCGCTCTAGCGTCGACATAAGAAACTTTCGCGCCGGTATTGTATTGCCAAGCGTTGTACTGGGAGTTATCGCTTTGTTGTTGCTGCGCGAACCGGACTATGGATGTACTGCAGTGGTTTTAGCAACGGCATACAGCATGATATTTCTCGCAGGCACTCGGTTGCTATACCTCGTAGGGGTATTTGCCGTCGCGGCGAGTGCATTTTCGGTGCTTGTTAGGTTCTCCCCGGAGAGGATGGAGAGAATCACCAGTTTTCTCAACCCGCGAAGCGATCTATTGGATGCGGGTTACCAGTTACACCAGGCGTTGATTGCGTTTGCCAGTGGAGAGTGGTTTGGCACTGGTTTGGGCACCAGTGTTCAGAAACTTTCGTATTTACCTGAGGCAAATACCGATTTTCTAGCCGCTGTGATTGGTGAAGAGCTTGGTTGGGTTGGATTGGTGCTGTTATTAACACTTTACGTGATCATTTTCTGGCGCGCGTTTGACGTCGCGAGGTGGGCAGCACAAAAGGGCCAATTATTTGGTGCCCGTATCGCCCAAGGGGTTGGCATGCTGATCGCACTACAGATGTTAATCAATATCGGTGTCAATCTTGGGGTCTTGCCAACTAAGGGATTGACATTGCCGTTGGTCAGTTACGGTGGCAGCAGCATGATTGGCAACTGTTTTGCAATAGGTCTGGTACTGGCGGTCTACCGAGAAGCGGTAACCAGCGGAAGACGAAGCCTATGAAGACGTTGCTGATGATGGCGGGAGGGACTGGGGGTCACATATTCCCAGCATTGGCCGTTGCCGAAAAACTGCGCGACGCCAAGATTAACGTGGTCTGGCTTGGTAGTCGCACGGGTCTCGAGTCCCGCATCGTACCGGCTGCCGGATTCCAGTCTGATGTGCTGGATATTAGGGGAGTACGCAACAGCGGCTGGTTGCGAGTGTTGCAGTTGCCTTTCGTACTAACTCGAGCGATGTGGCAAGCCCATCAGATCATCCGCCGGCGTACGCCGATGGCTTTGCTTGGGATGGGTGGGTTTGCTTCCGGCCCTGGCGGGCTAATGGCAGTCCTGATGCGGTTGCCATTATTGATTCACGAATCCAACGCGAGACCGGGACTAACCAATCGATTGCTTGCACCACTGGCCCGATACGTCATGTGTGGTTTCCCGAATACTGCAGGGCTTGGCAAAGGCGCTGATTGGACTGGAAATCCATTACGCGCTGATTTGTTGAATATCCCTCCGCCGTCGACACGTTACCGTGATCGTGAGGGTGCGCTACGCTTGCTTGTTGTGGGTGGTAGTCAGGGTGCGCGGGCGTTAAATCAGGTAGTCCCTGAAGCGATTGCGTTATTGCCAGAAGATAAGCGACCGATCGTGGTCCATCAATGCGGAAGCGCTGAATTAAACGTAGTTCGAAAAACTTATCACCGGCTAGGTGTGGCAGCGCAAGTGACCGGGTTTATTGACGACATGCGTTCTGCTTATAGTGTTGCCGATCTGGTGATTTCCCGTGCTGGCGCGATGACAGTATCCGAGGTGTGTGCGGTTGGTGTTGCCGCTTTGCTGATTCCCTATCCCCATGCGGCGGGTGATCACCAAAGCGCGAACGCGGCTTATCTTGTCGAACACCAGGCAGCGTTGGCTGTGTCGCAGGCTGCCCTGTCGTCTCTGGCGTTATCAGAGATGCTTGGGAAATTCGATCAGAATCGAGATCAGTTACACGCGATGGCTTCACAAGCACGGGCGCTTTTTCAACCGAATGCGACGGATCGTGTTGCGAGGCAGTGCTTGGAGGTTTTGGGTGCGTGAGTTCGTTCGCACTGTCCACTTTGTTGGTATTGGAGGAGCTGGAATGAGCGGTATCGCGGCGGTGCTGCATGATCAGGGTTTTAAGGTGTCAGGGTCAGACATTCGCCGATCCTCTGTCACCGACTGGTTGGCTGACCGCGGTGTGGTGGTCGACATTGGTCATCGAGCAGCACAAGTGATGGACGCAGACGCAGTGGTCGTGTCGAGTGCTGTAAGCGCTGATAATCCAGAGATTATTGCTGCACGGCGACAGGGTATACCGGTACTCCCGCGGGCTCAAATGTTGGGTGAGTTGATGCGTTTTAGAAGAGGTATCGCAGTTGCGGGCACGCATGGCAAAACGACAACAACCAGCTTGATTGCGGAGATTCTTTTAAGCGCGGGCCTGGATCCAACTTTTGTTGTTGGTGGCCTGGTGAAGAGTGCGCAAGGCAGTGCCCGTCTCGGAGATGGTGACTACCTCGTTGCTGAGGCGGATGAGAGTGACTCTTCATTTCTCCACTTGCAACCATTGGTGGCGGTGATTACTAACATAGATGCAGATCACCTTGATGCCTATGACGGAGACTTTGATCAGTTAATCAGAACATTTTATGAGTTTCTGAAGCGATTGCCTTTTTATGGTTTGGCTATTTTGTGCGCAGATGATCCTGTGTTGCAGGACTTACGCAAGCGCCTATCGAACCCGGTGGTTACGTATGGCACTGGTTCTGACGCTGATTACCGCGCAGTGGACATTCGTCAGGAGGGACGGAGAATGTATTTCAACCTGTGTATGCCGGGTGAGCCGCATGTTGCTGTAGAGCTCGCGTTGGCTGGCAAGCACAATGTCCTGAACGCGTTAGCGGCTGTTGGAATTGCCCATCAGCTCGGTGTAGGTCTTGACCCAATTCTGAAAGCGCTTGCCCAATTCCAGGGAGTTGACCGGCGTTTCGAAGTGCTGGGCGAAGTCGTCATTGGGCGGGGAAAAGCCTTATTGGTCGATGACTATGCGCATCACCCGACAGCAATTGCCGCGACCTTGGATGCAGCACGGAATTGCTGGCCTGAACGACGACGGATTGTTGTTTTCCAGCCCCATCGGTATACGCGTACACAGGCGTTGTTCGACGCATTTTGCGATGTGCTTTCAAGTGAGTCCCATTTGTTGATCAGCGACGTTTATGCTGCCGGTGAATCGGTGATTGAGGACGCCGATGGTCAATCGTTGTGCCGCGCGATCGCCAGTCGTACCGGCATAGCGCCCACGTTCGTTAAGGATTTAAGTCGATTAAAAGACGCATTGGCTCCGATCTTGCGTCCCGATGACGTGGTGTTGACACTGGGTGCCGGCGACATTGGGCGCTGGGTCAGAACGCTGTTGCCGGCTATCGGCCAATCAGGTATGGGGGCTGAGTCATGAACGTCTCGTTCAGTGCCTTGTCCAGTGAAGCGGCCCGTGGCTTGCGTGGACGATTACTATGCGATGAACCATTAGCCGCTCACACCAGTTGGCGGGTCGGCGGTCCGGCGGATTACTTTTTCGTTCCTTCAGATAGCGAAGATCTGGCTATGTTCTTAGCTATGTTGCCGGCGCACGTCCCGGTACTTTGGGTTGGACTGGGTAGTAATTTGCTCGTCAGGGACGGTGGCTATCGGGGTGCCGTGATATGCACCCATAAGGGTCTCGCACATTCTTCTCCATCAGGTTCTAGCGGTTACTTTGCGGAGGCCGGTGTGCCTTGCGCCAAAGTGGCAAGACACAGCGCCCAGATGGGTCGATGCGGCGCTGAGTTTTTGTCTGGTATTCCGGGCACCATCGGCGGCGCGCTGGCAATGAATGCCGGTGCTTACGGGCACGAAACCTGGAGTATTGTGAAAAAGGTGGCGTTAATTGACCGGCAGGGGAAAATCCACGAGTCAACCCGGGATGCGTTTAAGATTGGTTATCGTTCGGTCGCTGGCCGCGATGATTGTTGGTTTCTCAATGCGACCTTTGACCTGATCCCTGGCACTAAGGAAGAGGCCCTGGGCGCAATTCGTACATTGTTACAAACTCGTGGACAGGAGCAACCTATACAAGACCGCAGTGCGGGCTCTGTGTTCAAGAATCCCGACGGGGATTTTGCCGCCCGCTTGATCGAGGCTGCAGGTTTGAAAGGGCAGCATTGTGGCGGCGCCCGAGTGTCGGTAGCACACGCTAATTTCATCATTAACGATGGCAGTGCAACGGCATTGCAAATTGAGTGCCTGATCAAGCGCATACAGGAGACGGTTGCGCAATTCTGTGGCGCCGAATTGGAAAGAGAAGTGCACATTGTGGGGGAATCGTGAGTCACAGACGATCTCACTCCAGTCGCTGGCGTTACTGTTGGTCAACGGTGCACGCAGGGGCTGCTTATATTGGGGCCACAGGGCGAGGGGTTATGTTTGTCTATTTTGGCACCTTGCTGATACTCGGTGTTGTGCTGGTGTTGATTGCCGATTTGCTTCTGCGGCCGGGGAATTTCACGATCGAGCGTATTACAGTCGTCTCTGGCATGCCCTCGAAGGATCACAAACGAGTGCAGCGGATTGTCTGGGAAAACATCAATGGTAATTACTTTACGGTCGATCTGGGCGGAATTGAACGTGCACTTGAGCAGGTGCCCGGAATTTACCAGGCCACAGTGCGTCGAATCTGGCCCGATCGGCTGCGTGTGACGGTTCAACCCTCAACTGCTTTGGCTGAGTGGCAAGGTTTTAACCAACACGGCGACCCAGTTGAACGCGCCCTCATTAATTTATCCCCCGATGTTCTGGTTACCGTAGTGCCTCGGTTGGCAGGTTCGGCAGGGCGACAGCGCCAGGTACTGAAGATGTATTTGGATACGGCCAAGTTGCTTCACAGCGTAGGTCTTGAAGTGGCACGTTTGAGGCAAGGCGAAAACGGCGAATGGCGTGCTGAAGTTCAGTTTGATAGTAAGCGGCCCGATGCATTGATCATGTTGTTGTTGGGTCGCCACCACCCGGTAAGCCGAGTTAAGCGCTTTACCCGTGTGTTTAGCCTTGCGCTAAGCGAGCGGGTGTCAGAGTTAGCACGGGTCGACTTACGTTACGAGAGGGGTCTAGCTGTGTCCTGGCGTGTCAGGGCCAGCGCGACTCACGTTAAGAGCTGAATGGGAGATCAAGAGATGAGCGGACGTCCCGAGGGAGATCTGATCGTTGGCCTGGATGTGGGTACGTCGAAAGTCTTAGCGGTAGTGGCTGAAATTCTCGCGGACGACCAGATCGAGATCATCGGCATCGGTCACCACCCAACTAGCGGGCTTCGAAAAGGTGTGGTTGCGAACATCGAATCGACTGTCCAATCCATTCAGCGGGCGGTCGAAGAAGCAGAACTGATGGCCAACTGCGATATTGAGTCAGCGTTTGTGGGTATCTCCGGTGCCCACATCGGTAGTCTCAGTTCACACGGGGTGGTTGCCATTCGAGATAACGAAGTGAGTCGTGACGATATCGAGCGAGTGACGGAAGCGGCACGGGCTCTAGCCATTCCTAATGACCAGAAGATTCTTCATATACTGCCGCAGGATTTCGTTATTGATGGGCAAGATGGCATTCGTAACCCAGTAGGGATGAGCGGTGTGCGCCTGGAATCGAAAGTACACATCATTACGAGTGCGATGAGTGCCGCTCAGAATCTTGTCAAGTGTGTTCGCCGATGCGGCCTCAATGCGGACGATGTCATCTTGGAGCCGCTAGCCTCTTCTTACGCTGTTTTGGACAGCGATGAGAAAGAACTCGGGGTGTGCCTCATTGATATTGGCGGGGGCACTACCGATGTTGCGGTATTCACCGAAGGGTCGATTCGCCATATCGCAGTGCTACCGGTCGCGGGCGACCAGATCACGAACGACATTGCCGTTGCTTTGCGAACGCCGACATCGGCGGCGGAAGAAATTAAGAAGAAATTTGGCTGCGCGCTGGCACAATTGGCTAATGATGGGGAACTCATTGATACGCCCAGCGTGGGTGATCGTGCACCCCGTCAATTGGCCCGATCCACATTAACGGACGTCATTGAGCCGCGGGTCGAGGAACTGTTTATTTTGGTACAGGCTGAAATTCGGCGCAGCGGATTCGAAGAATTACTTGGAGCGGGAATAGTCTTAACGGGTGGTAGCGCAAAGATGGACGGTATGGTGGAACTGGCCGAGGAGGTTTTTCACATGCCGGTCCGAACTGCACTTCCCCACTACGTGGGCCGACTCAGTGAAGTGGTCCGAAATCCGATTTTCTCAACGGCGGTTGGCCTAGTGCTTTTTGGTCAACGGCATCGACGTGAGACCCCAGCAGGACAGGAGAGTTCGGGCGGGGGTATCAAACAATGGTTTACGCGGGCGCGTGGCTGGTGTCGCCAATACCTAGGCAAAACTGAAGAGGCGGAGCGATAAGCATGATGCACGCAATATTTTATGGGTTCAGATGTTTGAAAGGGTCAGAGATTCAACCGCAAGCGGAGGCGAAACATGTTTGAATTAATGGAAACTGGCGGTCAGCAAGCTGTTATCAAAGTGCTTGGTATTGGTGGTGGGGGTGGTAACGCTGTTGATCATATGTTGACAGCTCATCTGGAAGGGGTTGAATTTGTCAATGCAAATACAGATGCGCAAGCACTCCGGCGGTCGGGTGTTTCAAAGATGCTTCAGTTGGGTGAGAACCTCACCAAGGGGCTTGGTGCGGGGGCTGATCCGGATGTGGGACGACAGGCCGCGATCGAAGATCGTGATAAGTTGACCGAGGTATTGGATGATGTTGATCTGCTTTTCATCACAGCAGGGATGGGTGGTGGAACCGGTACTGGCGCTGCACCCGTTATTGCGCAGCTAGCGAAAGAAAAAGGAGTGCTTACCGTGGCGGTGGTAACACGCCCATTTAAATTCGAAGGCCAGAAGCGGTGTGATGCAGCTCAACAGGGGATCAACGAACTGGCGGAAATCGTCGACTCCTTGATTGTTATTCCCAACGATCGGATTCTCGAAGTACTCGGTGGCAGTGCCACGTTGCTTGAGGCGTTTGCAGAAGCCAACGAAGTGTTACTCAATGCGGTTCAGGGGATATCAGAACTGATCACTCGGCCGGGGTTAATAAACGTCGATTTTGCTGATGTGCGTACGGTGATGGCAGAAATGGGCGTTGCCATGATGGGATCAGCGACTGCCACGGGTGAGGCGCGAGCGGTCGATGCAGTGCAAGCCGCGGTGTCAAGTCCGCTACTTGAAGACGTGAACATACATGGGGCTAGTGGATTGTTGGTGAATGTGTCTGCCGGTCCAGATATGACGCTTGAAGAATTTGCTCAGATCGGTGAGACGGTCAGTCAGTTCGCTGCTCCCGATGCAACGGTCGTGATTGGAACGGTTCTCGACTCCACGTTAGAGGGGGCTGTGCGGGTGACGCTGGTGGCCACGGGCATCCGCCGCGGTCCACCTGCAGTCGAAGTGATAGAAGGTGGCACAAAAGAGCCAATGGTGAAAACGATCGACTACGATACACCAACGGTCATTCGGCGGGGGCCACGCGCGGTAGCGACCAGCGGCATGGTTAACGTCGCGAAAGACAGCGAATATCTGGATATCCCCGCTTTTCTGCGACGGCAAGCTGATTAATTCTTTCTATTTCAATAGGTTACGAGTATATCGGGGATGAACGCGAAATATGCAGAAATTATGGTAAAAATGGCGTTTTAGGTACGCAAAGGTGGTGAAATAATGTAGAATTACGCCAACCTATCAGGGGTTTTCTCGGTCATCCTGGTGCCGTAGTTGAATAAAGCGAACAACAATACTTAATGATCAGGCAACGCACTCTAAAGAACGTGATTGGGGCGACCGGTGTCGGCCTGCATACCGGGGAGAAGGTATTTCTCACTTTGCGCCCTGCAGCTGTCAACACAGGTATTGTGTTTCGGCGGATCGATCTCGAACCCGTGGTTGATATCGAAGCGATTCTCGATAATGTCTCTAGTACTCGAATGTCGACTACGCTCGAGCGAGATGGCGCCCGTATTTCCACGGTAGAACACCTGATGTCCGCCTTTGCTGGGCTTGGCATCGACAACGTATTTGTTGACTTAACGGCCGCGGAAGTTCCGATTATGGATGGCAGTGCGGGCCCTTTTGTGTTTTTAATTGAATCAGCTGGTATCGAAGAACAAAGAGCACCCAAGCAATTTATTCGCATTAAGCAGTCCGTGGAAATTTGCGACGGGGATAAATGGGCAAAATTTGATCCGTATGATGGCTTCAAGGTGGATCTCACGATCGATTTTGATCATCCGGCAGTGCAGTCATCCAAACAGCATGCCAGCATCGATTTTTTAGAATCATCGTTTATTAAGGATGTCAGTCGTGCCCGTACATTTGGCTTTCTCGATGAGGTGGAGGCACTTCAAGAAGCGGGTCTGGCCAGGGGTGGGAGTCTTGATAACGCGATCGTGATGGACGCTTTTCATATCTTGAATGATGAAGGCCTTCGTTATCGTGATGAGTTCGTGAAGCACAAGATTCTTGATGCCGTTGGTGATCTGTACTTGCTGGGTCATCTACTGGTCGGTGCGTTCAGTGCACACAAGTCCGGCCATAGCATGAATAATAGATTGTTGCGACGGTTGTTGGAAACCGAGAGTGCGTGGGAGTACGTTTCTTTCGATGATGTCGACAGCGCGCCAGTACGGTACTTGCAACCACTCGTTGCCCACTGAAATCGTTTGCTAGGTCAGAGAGGTTCGCCGGAGCGCTCGCCTTCGTGCGGCTCGCTTTTTTCGCAAGGGGTTCTAAGGTCGACTGATATCGCCCCTCGCGTGGCTGTTCCCTCAATCAGTGTCTTTGCTTTGAGCGTGACGAGCAAGGCGCAGGAGTGCAGCGCGCAGTTCGTCATTTCGTATGCTGGCAGCGCTTTTCTGTAGAAGATTCCCCACGGTCGAGGTCAAGGGGCTGAGGCGACGATGGCGAGTGGTGGGAGGCGGTGGAACCCGTGGCGGGCGTGTGCGGATGCGCAGTCGTTTCATTGGTAACCCTGTTCGGCGAAAATATTTCAAAATCGAGACTGTCTTGTTGCGAACGGCGTGTGCGAAGACGGGAGAGTCCGCAAGCACCAAGAGCTCGTCATCTTTGATTTGGGCTGACGTATGGAGGGCCAGGTTTTCTCCAACGGCGCGCTGCCACACATTGGCCTCGTTTTCATCAGTTTTCAACGATTGTGTTGCGCTAATTGAGTGCACAAAGTGTTTTGCGGGGCGGAAGGTAGAATCGGTCATGATAAAGTTCAAGAACTGGCCAACACAGAACGGATGGACACCGTGCAGGTCAGGCATATCATATCGGTTGCCCTGTCGCCTGGCCAAGGAAGAATACTTAATCTTGTGAATAAACGGTGGACTTTTGACTTGGGTGTTGATGTTTTGGCCAGAATACCCATCACGATCAATCACATTTCTATTTCATGTTCAGCACCACATTAACCCGAGTATTCGGCAGTCGCAATCAGCGACTGCTTAAGCGTTGGGACAAGACCGTGGCGGAGATCAACGCCCTCGAGGAGGGTTTGATTGCGCTTGGCGACGACGCACTCGCTACAAAAACTACGAAATTAAAAGTTCGACTGCGCGATGGCGACAGTATCGACGTCATTTTACCGGAGGCCTTCGCCGTGGTTCGGGAGGTTTCGCGAAGAACGCTCGACATGCGCCATTTCGATGTGCAGTTGGTTGGTGGGATGGTGTTGTACGACGGAAGAATTGCTGAAATGCGTACTGGGGAAGGAAAAACCCTGGCAGCGACATTGCCTGTGTACCTGGCGGCTGTCGATGGCAAGCGGGTTCATGTGGTCACGGTCAACGATTACTTGGCTCGCCGCGATGCGGAGTGGATGGCCCCGATCTACCGATTCCTTGGTTTAAGCGTTGGTGTGGTGGTTTCCGGCCAAGACCCCGCTGCGAAGAAGGAAGCCTATGACAGTGATGTGGTGTATGGAACCAACAACGAGTTTGGATTCGATTACCTACGTGACAACATGGCTTTCAGTGATGAAGATCGTGTCCAGGGACCACTCGATTTTGCGATCGTCGACGAGGTTGATTCGATTCTCATTGATGAAGCGCGTACCCCACTGATTATTTCAGGCCCAGCGGACGACAGCACCGATCTGTACCTTCAGATTGACCAGGTAGTTCCGCAACTAACGCGGCAGGAGATCGAGGATGGGCCTGGTGATTTTTCTGTTGACGAAAAGGAAAGGCAGGTATTTCTGACTGATGAGGGCTTTGAGCGCTCAGAGGAACTTTTATCAGGTGCCGGACTGCTCTCAGACAACACCAGTCTTTATGATGTCGGGAGCATTACGCTGATGCATCATGTCTATGCCGCACTGCGGGCCCATTCGCTTTTTCAACGCAATGTGGATTACATCGTTCAGGACGATAGTATTGTGATCGTCGATGAATTCACAGGTCGAATGATGCCCGGGCGCCGCTGGTCTGAGGGATTACACCAAGCGGTCGAAGCAAAGGAAGGGGTCACAATACAGTCCGAAAATCAGACGCTTGCTTCAATCACCTTTCAGAATTTGTTCCGTCTCTACGGCAAACTCGCTGGAATGACCGGTACTGCCGATACCGAGGCTGCTGAGTTTCAGCAGATCTACGGTCTTGAGGTGGTGGTGATGCCGACTAACCAGCAGATGATTCGGGATGATCATCCGGACCTGGTCTATCGCACGGACGGTGAAAAATTCAGCGCTATTGTCGATGGTGTTAAGGCGTGTAGGGATAGTAACCAGCCGGTTCTGGTAGGCACGGCGTCAATCGAGACATCTGAATCCCTGTCAGCGCAGCTGACAGCAGAGCAGATAGATCACGAAGTGCTTAACGCAAAAAACCATGAACGTGAAGCACAAATTATCGCCGAGGCAGGCCGGCCAGGCGCAGTCACGATCGCGACCAACATGGCCGGTCGGGGTACCGATATTGTTTTGGGCGGCAATCTCGAAATGGAACTCGCAGGGTTTTCTGCCGATGAGGATATGGATGCGGCTCGGGCTGCCTGGCAGCAACGTCACCAGAGTGTGATCGATGCAGGTGGCCTGCATGTTTTGGGCACAGAACGGCACGAGTCCCGGCGAGTCGACAACCAGTTGCGTGGCCGATGTGGTCGGCAAGGTGATCCCGGCTCGAGTCGCTTTTATCTATCGATGGAAGACAACTTGATGCGGATCTTCGGGTCTGGTCGCGTTTCTGGTCTGATGGAAAAACTGGGCATGGAAGAAGGTGAAGCCATCGAACACAATTGGGTAACCCGTGCGATAGAAAATGCCCAGAAGAAGGTCGAGGGACGTAACTTCGACATTAGGAAGCAACTACTTGAATATGATGATGTTGCTAATGAGCAACGCAAGGTGGTCTATACAGAACGAGACCAACTAATGACATTGGAGGATGTGTCTGATCATGTGATAACCATGCGTAAAGAAGTCCTGAATGAGTCGATCGATGAGTATGTTCCTAAGGAAAGCCTTGAAGAACAATGGAATGTCGCTGGACTCGAGCAACAATTGGCGACTCAGTTTGGCCAACAGTTGCCATTGGCTGAATGGTTATCGAATGATGATGCCTTGTATGAAGAACGGCTGCGCGACCGAATTGAAGATGAAATTACGGAGGCTTATGCAATCAAGGAGGCCGCTGTGGGTGCGCCGGTAATTCGCCATCTTGAAAAAGCCGTTATGTTGCGAGTGCTGGATGAGAAATGGAAAGATCACCTGGCCCAGATGGATCATTTGCGGCAAGGGATTGGTCTGCGGGGTTACGCTCAGAAGAATCCGCGCCAGGAATACAAACGGGAAGCGTTCGAGATGTTTACGGCAATGCTGGATGACGTGAAGAGAGACGTCGTGACGATTTTGTCCAAGATTGAAATTCAGACTGAGGCAGAGGTGACGGAATTGGAAAGCGAGCGTCGTGCCAGAGGTAATCGACAGATCGAACTGGTACATAGCGATGCCGGGCAGATGTCAGGAGAGGGGCAGCCGGAGGTCGCAAAGGGGCAGGAGGGTCTGGCCACTTCCTCTGCACAAGGAAGTCAGATGGAACCCTACATTAGAGCCGTCCCCAAGGTTGGCCGCAATCAGTCCTGCCCATGCGGGTCCGAAAAGAAATACAAACATTGTCATGGACGGGCCTGACGTCTTTCCCCCCCTGGGGTCGCGGCCAAAAGGCGGGCGTTCTGAATGAAGCCCTCATCACGATCACGACTGGCACCGAGTATGTTTCCCCGCATTCCACCGATAGCTGGGGTGCGTTTGACGACACGGTCAGTTGGAATTAAGCATGCCCGCCGACAGGACTTGTTGCTGGCGGAATGTGCGCGCGGGTCGAGCGTTGCCGGTGTGTTTACGCGCTCAACGACAGCGGCAGCGCCGGTTGTGTGGTGTCGGGAGCAGTTGAGTCGGGGCCGGATTCGAGGTCTGGTGGTGAACAGCGGGAATGCGAATGCATTTACCGGCCTTGCTGGTGAGGAGGCGGTGCGAGCTACGGCCGCGGCCGCGGCCCAGGCACTGGGTTGTCTGAGGAATCAGGTTTTTGTCGCATCGACTGGTGTCATCGGCGAGCCCTTGCCTTTGAATCGGCTGACCGGGGCAATGCCGCGAATGGTGGAGGCGCTGGCGCCAGGCGGGTGGCGTGCAGCGGTCCGTGCAATCTGCACTACCGACACCTTCATTAAGGGCGCGTGGCGGCGCTGTGAGATCGATGGCTATGAGATCACGCTCGGCGGTATTGCAAAAGGTTCTGGCATGATTGCACCGAATATGGGCACTATGCTGGCATTCTTGTTTACCGACGCCCGTATCCCGAGTGCTGCGCTACAGGCCATGTTGCGGGCGAGCGTCGAGACATCATTTAATAGCATCACAGTGGATAGTGATACATCGACCAGTGATACCGTCTTGCTGGTAGCGACAGGTCGATCCAATCATCCTCCGTTGAATTCACCTCACGACCCAAAATTGCGAGACTTTCGTCGAGTCCTCGATGAGGTAATGGTGGAGCTTGCGACACAGGTGGTTCGTGACGGTGAAGGCGCGAGCAAGTTTATGACGATTGAAGTCTCGGGTGCGTCGTCCTGGCGAATGGCACGCCGCGTGGGTTTGAGTATTGCCAATTCACCGCTGGTAAAGACGGCGATCGCTGGTGAGGATGCAAACTGGGGCCGGATTGTCATGGCGGTTGGTAAATCTGGTGTGGTGGTTGATTCAAATGCATTGTCCATCAGCATGGGCGGCACCGTTATTGCACAAAAAGGCGAACGACTTGCCGACTATGACGAGGCTACGGTTGCGTTGCATCTGAAAAATCCTGAGGTGCATATCGGGGTAGACCTGGGGCAGGGCCGTGGCAAGGCAACCGTTTGGACGTGTGATCTGACCCACGGTTATATCGAGATCAATGCCGACTATCGGACCTGAGCTTAAACTGCGTGTTGTGGTGGGTATCGCGACGGACGATGAAGCCCGGTTGTTGGTCGATCAACGTCCACACGACAAGGATTATGGTGGGCAGTGGGAGTTTCCAGGCGGGAAGATTGAAAGCGGCGAATCGGCGTTCGACGCATTGGTTCGAGAATGGCGCGAAGAGATGGGTGTCATTGTCCGCGAAGCGGAATATCTTTTTGCATTCACCCATACCTATCAGGACAGACAGGTTGCGCTTGATGTCTGGCGTGTCATCCGTTTTGAGGGCCGCCCCGACGCTTTGGAAGGACAGGTTTTGCGCTGGGCTGACACTACAACCTTGAAAACACTTAATTTTCTTGAGGGTAATAGGCAGTTACTGCGACGTTTATCCGTCTAGTTCCACACTACCCGTCCGAAGTGTTTGGTCATCATGTAGGTACGTCGCGGGTTTTGGACTTAGCCAGTGCCAAGAGACAGACATGTAGATCATTGATCCGCAGGAGCAGGTCTTGGATGGAGCTTTCGTTGTGGAGCACATGAGTCGCCACGGCCAGCCGCTCCGCGCGGGAGGCCTGCGCATTAAATATCGCGTCAATTTGATCTGCATCAAGGTCGCTGCGTGACTGGATCCATCCTCGACGCATCGCATCAGGTGCATCCACCACCACCACGGCGTCAAATTCTCCGGCACGGTTGGTTTCGAGAAGCAGCGGAATCGAAAACACACAGTAAGGGTAATCGACCGCCTTTTCTTGGTTGGCCATCTCCGCCCGAATCATAGGATGGAGTAGCTTTTCGAGATCTTCGCGGGCCTTGGGGTTTTCAAATATCCGTGAACGAAGGGCCGGTCGATCGAGTTCACCACGGTCGGTTGCAATACGGGCTCCAAACAGTTTGATAATCGGTCCAACTGCCGGACCGCCAGGGCCGGTCAGCGCACGTGAAATCTCATCGGCATCAAGGACGGGTACATTAAGGACTTGCAGGTGATCGGTGACGGTGGTTTTACCGCTGCCAATTCCGCCAGTGAGGGCGACGCGCAACATCGGTTCAACGGCCCAAGCCGGAGGTGAGGAGATAAGCTGGGATAAACGAATCACCAAATAACAGAACTAACCAGGCGGCCCCTGCAAGAAATGGCCCAAACGGCAAGACTCGACCCCGTCCTGAACGGCTGATGAGCATCATCAGGCCACCGGTTATCGCACCAACGGTGGCGGCGATGCAAAGGACCAATGGCAACAAGGCCCAACCCAGCCAGGCGCCAATCGCCGCGAGCATCTTAAAATCGCCGTAGCCGAAGCCTTCGCGAGAAGTGATCCAGCGGAAAACATGATAGACCAGCCACAGCCCAAGGTAGCCTGCTCCCGCCCCGATAATGGCGGCCTGGGGGGTGGTAAAACCGGCGAAGGAGTTGACCAGTAGTCCCAGCCACAACAGCGGCAAGGTGATCGCATCGGGAAGCAGGTAGTGTTCGATGTCGATAAACGCAAGCACGATGAGCGCCCAACTAAAGAGCAAGGCCGGCACAGTAAACCATTGAGTGCCCAGCACGATGGCCACCACCATGGAGATCAAGGCCGACAACAACTCAACCGCTGGGTAGCGCCAAGAGATACGAGTGTTGCAATGCCGACACCGCCCCTTTTGGATGATAAAACTGACGAGGGGGATGTTTTCACGCCAATTGAGCGGAGTTCCGCACTGGGGGCAGTGCGAGGCCGGCTGAATCAATCCGGGTGGGTCATGTGAAGCCAATGCCGCATCTGCACGGGGTCCATCAAGACTCGAAGGGGTGATCAGGCCGAGGCGAACGGGCAACCGATGAATCACCACGTTAAGAAAACTGCCGACGGCGAGTCCCGTCAACCCGGCGAGCGCAATCGGCTCAATCAACGCGGTGATGCCACGATGCGCTTAAGCCATTTTGAATCTGCATGGTGAGGCGCAATACAGGCCTACATAATGCTGCCCATCTTGAAGATCGGCAGATACATGGCAACAACGAGTGTGCCCACCATGCCACCGAGTACCGAGATCATAATCGGTTCAATTAACTGGCTCATGTTGTCAACCATGTCGTTGACCTCAGCCTCAAAGAAGTCGGCAGTTTTTGTCAGCATCTTTTCGAGTTCGCCCGATTCTTCGCCGATAGATACCATCGCCAGGACTAAGTTGGGAAACAGTTTGGTGTCTTCCATTGCTGCCGACAAGGGTCGGCCTGTACTGACGTCGTTTTGAATTTCAAAACAGGAGCGACGAAAGACTGAGTTGGGTGATGCGCTCGCAACGGAAGTCAGTGCTTCGACCATCGG
>Ga0066376_10000701_pt1 | contig 31554 bp, 27 predicted proteins | sample Knorr_S15_td_Bot_FD_77009 | JGI IMG/M metagenome (GOLD analysis project Ga0066376, IMG submission 77009) | Marine microbial communities from Southern Atlantic Ocean transect - Knorr_S15_td_Bottom_ad_5009_LV_A | ecosystem: Environmental > Aquatic > Marine > Oceanic | place: Southern Atlantic... | reverse complement strand
TCGGGGGCCGCCTTAGGGGGGGCAGAAGGAACTATGTTTTGCGGTTTCGCCTTGGGCCGCACTATGGAGCGATCGACCGGAATCCCGCGTCGGGGACGCTCCATCCGGGGAGCTTCGGGGCTAAGCGAAATGGCCTTGACGGAGCCCTTTGAAGGACCTTCGGAATCACTGACGGGATCCTCCGGGGGGTCATCTGACGCAGCTGCTTGGGTGGCCCGGATTTCAACTACACCCTGGCATTTTGGACAACGAATCTTGTTGCCGGTAAAGGAAGCGGGAATCTGGTCAAATCGCTGACCACAATCAAGGCAGGTTCCGAGACGTTCACTCATGGGTTTTAGGGGGTGTTTACCGACGATATGGCCAGCAACCTAGAATAGCCTCCTCTTGCAAATTGGTTTCATGGAACGGCCATTTCAACTTACGACCCCCCTGACCCCTCGTGGGGACCAACCCAAAGCTATTCAGGCTTTGCGGAAACAATTGCGTCAGGCCAACTCCCGGTGCACATTGTTGGGAGTCACCGGCTCGGGAAAGACCTTTACATTGGCCAAAGTGATTCAGGAGCTCCAAGTGCCTACTTTGGTCTTGGCGCCGAATAAAACCTTGGCTGGACAACTTTATCAAGAATTCCTGGAACTTTTTCCGCACAATGCGGTGGAATATTTTGTTTCTTATTACGATTACTATCAGCCGGAAGCGTATCTCCCGGCTTCGGATACTTACATTGAAAAAGATGCCCGGATTAATGAACAAATCGACCGTTTAAGAAATGCTGCCACGGCCAGTCTCTTGGCTAGAAAAGACGTCATTGTGGTAGCCAGTGTTTCTTGCATCTATGGCCTTGGAGACCCCGAAACCTATGCCGAGTTAGCATTGGAATTGAGGCGAGGTATGAAAATTTCTCGCCAAAATTTACTCCGGGGACTCGTTCGTACTCAGCATTCGAGGTCTGAGAACGAGTTCTCTCCGGGCTCTTTTCGAGTCCGAGGGACCGCCGTTGAAATTTGGCCCATTCACGAAAGGGATCGAGTTTGGCGATTAGAATTTGATCGTGACGAAGTGGAAGAACTCCTTGTCCTTGATCCGCTCACCGGGGAAATTTTACAACACCCACAGCACCTTCGATTGTATCCAGTGGGCCATTATGTTCAGCCGGAAAACAAAATGGCACAGGCGATTGGTGCAATCCAAGCCGAACTTAAAGCCCAGAGCTCTTTTTTAATTCGGAACGGCAAAGATATGGAAGCCGAGCGATTAGAAAGAAGGGTATTATCGGACATCGAAGATTTAAATGAATTAGGCTTTTGTCTTGGCCTTGAAAATTATTCTCGTCATTTTGAAGGCCGCGAACCTGGGCAACCGCCTTTCACTCTGATGCACTACTTCGGAAATGATTTTCTCTGTATTTTGGATGAAAGTCATGTTTCTTTGTCTCAGGTGTATGGGATGGTCAAGGGCGATGCTGCCAGAAAAAAAACGTTGATCAACCATGGCTTTCGATTGCCTTCCGCTGCTGATAATCGTCCCCTTTCCGGCCCTGAATTTGAAAATCTATTGAATCGGGTTCTTTATGTGTCCGCAACTCCCGCCGCAAGGGAACTTGCATTGACTAATCAAACGGTGGTTGAACAGATTGTCCGACCCACCAATTTGTTAGATCCGAAAATCGAGGTAGAGCCGGCAAAGGGACAAGTTGAAAAGTCACTCCTATTGGCGAATCAAGAAATCTCTGAAGGAGGAAGGGTCTTGGTTACTACTTTGACCAAGCGGTCTGCAGAAGATCTTACCGAATACTTTCAAAACCAGTCTTTGAAGGCTCGTTACCTCCATGCCGACATTGACACTTTGGAGCGCTCCGAATTACTAAGAGATTTGCGTTTGGGAGTTTTTGATGTTTTGATTGGCATTAATCTATTGCGCGAAGGTCTGGACCTTCCGGAGGTTTCCTTGGTACTGATTCTAGACGCCGACCAACAAGGATTTTTACGGTCAGCTACTTCCTTAATCCAAACTTGTGGGCGCGCTGCAAGAAACGAAAGAGGGCGGGTAATATTTTTTGGCGATGAAATTACCAAGGCCATGGCTCAGACTATTCATGAGTGCGACCGCCGAAGGGAGATCCAGGAAAAATTCAACCGCAAGCACAATCTGGTTCCCAGAACCATTCAAAAAAAGGTGGCTCCCTCCTTGGCCTCTCTATTAAATCAAAAAGAAAATCCCATTGGAGAGGGCCCCGCCATTCCGAGCGTCGACGACAAAGAGGGCTGGGTCATTGAAAAGAAGCGCGCCATGGTGAAGGCTGCTTCCGATTTGAACTTTGAAGAAGCCATCCGTTTGCGTGATGAAATCCGCAGGGTTGAACTCTTGTCCTTGGACGTTTCAGGATGAAATCGAAATTATTAGAAACCCTAAAACACGCCCCCGATTCTCCCGGGTGTTACCTTTTTATGGATTCCGATAGTCAAGTTTTATACGTAGGCAAAGCGAAAAATATACGTCGGCGTATCCAGGCTTATCGTCGGCCTGGGGCAGACGGGCGAAGACGATTGGCCAAACTCTGGGAAGTGGCTCAAAGCGTAGAGTTTCGAATTACCGAGAATGAAAGGGAAGCCTTGCTACTGGAAGATCTTTTGATTAAGCGTTTTCAACCACCGTTAAATGTATTATTGAAAGACGATAAAAGCTTTCTTTATTTGACCATCCCTTCTGGACACGAGTTTCCACCCATCCGGTTGGCGCGCAAAGCCAGCAAGCTTGGGGTGAGTTTTGGCCCGTATCCCTCTGCTCGGGCAACCCGAGAAACCAAACGCTTGTTAAAACTAGCCTTTGGGTTGCGGGATTGTTCTGATGCGACTCTCGCTAATCGAACTCGACCGTGTTTACAAAAAGAAATCGGTCTTTGCCTAGGGCCTTGTGTAGAAAGCCTAGATTCGGGTGCTTATGAGGCTGCCGTGCAGGGCACGAAAAATGTGCTGGCCGGAAAGGTGGCCACGATTATTCAGAAGGAAGAAGTCGTTATGGCGGAGGCGAGTTCCTGCCAGGAGTATGAAACTGCTTTGCATGCCAGGAATCGGGTTAGGGCTTTGGAAAAATTGAAAGACCCTCAGCGAATTCGGGCCACTGGCAAGGGAGATTTCGATGTGTTTGGTCTTGACGTTCGGGGAGCACTTGCAATTTTGGAATACCGGGGGGGAGATTGGGTAAATACGCGCCAAGGCCGGGTTCCTTTCTTTCAAAGTCCTTCCCACGCCGTTGAAGTAGCGTTGTTGGGAGCTTATCGACAGGAAGTGGACATTCCGCCTGAAATCGTAGTATCTCATCTTCCCGAAAGCCCCCAAAGTTTGGAAGCTTGGTTGGCAAATAAAAAGGGCGGGGCCGTTACTTTGATTTGCCCTCAAAAAGGTCTGCGTCGTCGTTTGATCCGGCTGGCTGAAAGCAATGCCCAGGCCATTAAAAATCAAGACCGAACTCACAGTTGGCTAGAGATTTCTGAAGGTCTGGGGAAATTATTTGGTGGCCAAGAGCCTCGAGTGGTGGACTGTATCGACGTGAGCCATACCCAAGGGAAAGAAACTGTTGCCTCCAGAGTTCGCTTCGTTGAGGGGAAGCAAGAACTTTCTTCTTGGAGACGCTATTCCTTGGCCGGAAAGGTGGCCAATGACGATTATGAGGCCATGAAATGGGTTTTGTCCAAGGTCGAGAAATCCGCCGCTAAAGATGGATGGGCGGATTGGATTGTCCTGGATGGGGGCCCCTTGCAGATTAAAGCCGGTGAGCAGGGCCTACACAAGAAAAATTTCACCCCACCTCTTTTTGGCTTGGCCAAATCTCGCCAAGGTTATTCCGCCTCTGTTGCTAAAGAGAGGATTTATAAATCAGGGATAGAAGAACCCGTTTTTTTAATTCCGGATTCTCCCGAAAGATTGTTCCTTGAACATGTAAGGAACGAGGCTCATCGCTTTGCTGTCAGTTATCACCGGAAAAAGCGGGACAAGGTTCAACTCCAATTGGAAAAGATACCAGGCATTGGACCCGTCAAGGCCCGAGAACTTTTGCGATGGTGCCAAGGGGATTTAAACAAGATAAGAATGAGTCCGACGGAAACTTTGGTCGAAATCCCTGGTGTGACTTCCAAGCTTGCAAGTGACCTGCAGAGGCATTTGGGGAGAGGGGAGGTTTAGCCTCTCGGGTGACTAAGCTTGTGGTATGCCTTGAGCTCGCCCACTTCGACGTGAGTGTAACGTTCGGTCGTTTGGAGATTGGCGTGACCTAAAAACTCTTGAACGCTTCTTAAATCTCCACCACCCGCTAAGAGATGAGTGGCGCAAGAATGGCGGAGCATGTGAGGATGGACCGGTTGTTGGATTCCGGCCTTTTGGGCGGCCGTTTGAACTAAGCGAAAGGCAGTGGACCGGTCAAGACGGTTTCCGCCGCGGGAAAGCAAAACCCAATCATTGCTTTGCGGCAAATGTTGGCGGCCGGCCTCTAACCAGTTGCGCAAGTACGCTCTGCCAATACCCCCAAAGGGAACCAACCGTTCCTTGTTTCCTTTTCCCTTAACACGGAGCAGACCGGGCAATTCCGAAGTCTCCCCATCCAAGGTTAAATCTATACGTTCGAGGCCAGTTGCCTCGCTGATCCTTAGCCCGCCTCCGTAAAGTAAAGAAAATAAGGCCCGGTCCCGTTTTGCCTTCCAGCCTTCACCTCGGGGGCTTTGAATCAAATCCAAGCATTCGGTGGGGGAAAGAACTTGTGGAATTCGGTTCCACAAGTGGATTTTGCCAGCAAACTGAGTGGGGTCTCTGCCAGGTAGTTTGTTTTCGCTTTGAAGGAAGCGGAATATTCCTCGCAGGGAAGAAAAGTGTCTGACTTGACTTGACGCGGCAAGGCCAGAACGCCGCAGGCCGGCAAGATAAGAGACAATGTCGGCAGTCGTGATTTGATCCCAGGCATGTTTTCCCTGCCCAGCGAAACAGCTCACGGCCCGATTAAGGTCACTTTGATAGGCCAAAATGGTGGCACGAGACAGCCCCGCTTCTCCTGCCAAGGAGGCAAGGTGTTCCTCAAGGGCTTGCTTGAATCCGTACGGTTGACCTAGGCTTTCCACCTTTCCTAAAATATGCCGCAAAGCTACCCGATAGTCCAGCCTTACCCTCTCATTCCTTGCCAAATTTCCTAAGCACAATGACTAGCCCCTCTACGGCGGGGATAAGAGTGGGGCAGTGGTTTGTTTTGCCCGCCTTGACTTTGTTTATTCTCGATTTGTGGACCAAAGCTTGGGCTTTTGGTTGGTTAGGCACCGACGTCCATTTCATTGCCGGGCAGTGGCTTGGTTTTGTCAAGGTATACAACCCTGGAGGGGCTTTTGGCTTAGGACAAAATTTCACCACTCCACTTACCTTGGTTCGAGTTGCTGCGGTTGCGGTCTTGTTTATGTTGGCTTTTCGTCAGAAAACTAAAATTTGTTTATTGACTTTGGGGCTATTAGCCGGAGGAGCACTCGGTAATTTGTATGACAATTTATCGCGCTGGTTACCGTGGCAGGGGAACGGAATGGTGCGTGATTTCCTTTTGGTAGATTTAGGCCCAGCTCCTGGCTGGTGGCCAGAATTTCTGCCCTGGGTTTTCAATCCTTGGCCCATATTTAATCTTGCTGACTCCTGTATTACAATTGGCTTTCTTCTCTTGGTCTTTGGTGTGGCGAAGGTAAAATTTCACGCTCATGACGCTGGCAACTAACATTGGCTCACTGAGCTTGCCGAGTCCATTGCTAACGGGCTCAGGCACCTTTGGGCACGACGCCACCGCCCTGCAGTTTTTAAATCCTGCCGATGTGGGTGCTCTCGTTTTGAAAACCGTCACTCCGGAACCCAGACACGGCAACCCATCTCCCCGCATGGTCGAATACCAAGGGGGCATATTGAATTCAATCGGATTAGAAAATCGCGGATTGGCTTATTGGAAAGAAAAGGTGGCCCCGGAACTTGCCCATGTTCCGGTAACCGTGATTGCCAACGCCGGAGGGCACACTTTAGAGGAATTTGTGGTTATGGTTCGTGCCTTTGACGAAATGGAAGGAGTTGCTGGAATTGAGCTAAACCTTTCGTGTCCCAATGTAGATGGCGGAACTCGTTTCGCCACCCAAGTCTCCGCCCTCGAGGAAGTCGTGGTGGCATGTAGGGCGGCAACCGCCAAACCGATGTGGGTGAAATTAGCGCCTACCGTTTCTCATATTCAATTGTTGGCTAGAGCCGCTGAATCTGCAGGTGCCGACGCTCTCACGGTTTCTAACACTTACTTGGGTTTGCTGGTGGATTGGAAAAAGGGGGTCCCCAAATTGGGCCGCGGATACGGTGGCGTGTCTGGGCTGGGAATCAAACCGTTGACCATGCGTTTGGTGCGGGAATGCCATCAAGCGGTTAAAATTCCCATCATTGCGAGTGGTGGGGCCACTTGTGCAGAAGATGTGCTGGAATTTTTGGTCGCTGGGGCAACCGCTGTTCAGGTCGGCACGGCAGCTTTTCGCTCGCCCGGGATTCTTTCCGAAATGGCTGGCCAGTTGAGAGAGGCTTGTTTGGCTCAAGAGGTTACCATCCAAGACCTGATAGGTTCTTTGGAATGGCCCGATACTTTAGACTGAGGGGCTCATGGTAGATTTCGACACCGTTAGCGACGCTTTGGGGCATGTAGGAAACCACTTAGGAAAGGGCTTAAATAAGGTATTCGGTTCTCGCAATACCCGAGTTGTTCAGAAGTATCAGAAAAAAATCAAGGAGATTGATGCCTTTGAGGATTGGGCCGCCAAATTGAGCGCCGCCGATGTAGTGGCCCAAACTGCAGCGTGGCAAAAGGAGGTTGCGGCTGGGGCTTCATTGGATTCCATTCTGCCGCAGGCCTTTGCTTTGGTCCGCGAGGTCTCAGAACGAGCTCTGGGGCTTCGCCACTACGATGTCCAATTGATTGGAGGGTTAGTGCTCCATCATGGGTCCATTGCCGAAATGGCCACTGGCGAAGGAAAAACACTGGCGGCAACTCTGCCCGCTTATTTGAATGCTTTGGCAGGGCCGGTTTACGTGGTTACGGTAAACGACTATCTGGCTTCCCGAGATGCCTTATGGATGAAACCAGTTTATCTTTCTCTGGGTCTGACGGTAGGGGCAATCCAAGCCTCGATGCTACCCCAAGATCGTTTGCCGGTTTACGGCTCCAATATCATTTATGGAACGAATAACGAATTCGGATTTGATTATCTTCGCGACAATATGAAATCGCGAACCGAAGACCAAGTCCAAAAAGTTTTAAAGTATGCCATTATTGATGAGGTTGACTCCATCCTTATTGATGAAGCTAGAACTCCTTTAATTATTAGTGGTCCGGCAACCGGCAATTCGGAGAAATACCGGATAGGAATGCAGGCAGCCCGGAAATTAAAACCTGGAGTCCACGCGGAATTGAAAGAAAAAGAAAAATCCGCCATCCTCACCGAAGAAGGGATTGTGGTTGGGCAAAAAGAACTTGGGATTGAGGATTTTTACTCCAGTGCTGAACATATGGAATGGCCCCATATTCTGGAGCAATGCATGCGCGCGCTCCATTTGTATCAGGCCGATGTGGATTATGTGGTCAAAGAAGGACGCATTGTCATCGTTGACGAATTTACCGGGCGTTTAATGGATGGTAGGCGCTGGAGTGATGGTTTGCATCAATCCGTGGAGGCGAAGGAAGGGATTCGGCCGAAAGCTGAAAACCAAACCCTTGCTACCATTACTTTTCAAAATTATTTTCGGATGTTCGAAAAGTTGTCCGGCATGACCGGCACTGCCATGACCGAGGCCTCGGAATTCGCCAACATTTATGACCTTGATGTGGTTGCTATTCCCCCAAATAAGCCAATCACCCGGAAAGATTTAGCCGACGTCATTTACCTTCATGAAAAAGATAAATGGTTAGCCATTGCCGAAGAAATTGAGAGGACCCAGGAAACCGGCCAACCTATTTTGGTCGGCACCACCAGCATTGAGAGCTCGGAATTACTTTCTGGACTTTTAAAGCGGCGTGGGGTTGTACACCAAGTTCTCAATGCCAAGCAGCATGAAAGAGAGGCCGAAATTGTGGCTCAGGCCGGACGGAAACGTTCTGTGACGGTTGCAACCAACATGGCGGGACGTGGAACTGACATTGTTCTCGGCGGGAACTTAGATGCCATGGTCGCCGCCAAAACTGAAAATTCAGGCAAATCAGCCGATGAAGTTGACCAGCTTCGCGTTTCCCTAGAGCGTGAAATGGAAAATGAAAAAGAGGAAGTCCTGGCAGCGGGTGGGTTATACGTTTTGGGTACTGAGAGGCATGAGGCCCGCCGTATTGATAACCAATTGCGGGGGCGTTCTGGTCGTCAAGGCGACGCCGGCACTTCGAGATTTTTCCTTTCCCTAGATGACGCCTTGATGCGTAGATTTTACCGGGATTGGGTTAAGAATTTCTTGGGCCGTTCGGGAATGGGCGATGGGGAACCGGTTGAGTCTAGGCTTGTTTCCCGGGCCATCGAAAAAGCTCAGAAAAAAGTCGAAAGCTATCACTTCGAAATTCGTAAAAATTTGCTGGAATACGACGAGGTGATGGACAAGCAACGTCACCTCATTTATGAGCATCGCCAGGATGCTTTGGAAGCCTCAGCGCTCCGCCACAAAATTCTGGCTATGTTTGAAGAGACCATCGGTGATGCGGTCGCCCGCTTTGAAGGCGACGGCAAAGAGGTGCCTGCCGATTGGGAAGCCTTGGCTTTGTGGGCTTCCAGGAAATGGGATTGTCCGTTTAGTCCCAACGAACTGGAAGGCTTCGGTTTGGCTACAGTTGAAGCAAGTTTATTTTCCGATGCTGAAGGTAAATACCAAGCTCGTGCCGATGAACTTGGTGCAGAAACCATGGGCTCCTTAGAGCGATTCCTCCTCCTGAACGCCATTGATGGCAAGTGGAAGGATCACTTATATGCCATGGATGCCTTGCGGCAAGGAGTTGGTTTACGTGGTTATGCCCAGGTAGATCCAAAAACCGAATATAAACGAGAGGGTCTGGAGAGATTCCAACTGCTGTTATTCAGTATTGCGGATGAGGTGTCAAACCTCATCTTGAAAGTTCGCATGAGGGAAGAGGATTCCGCTCGACTTGATTCTGCTTACCAAGGGCAACAAGCCAGCCACCCTGCTTTCGCCTCCACCTCGGGCGGGCCCATCCAACCGCCCCGAGGCACTCCCGTGGCGGTCGGTTACCAAGCCCCCCAAAGTTCACCTCCCGGGGCTGCTAGCCGAGAACGGGAGGCTGCCAGCCTGCCGCCGGGCCGGGCTTCCGCTGCAGCTACGCCAAAGGTTCCCAGGAATGCTCCATGCCCTTGTGGTTCAGGCAAAAAATACAAGCAGTGTCACGGTAAGAATTGATTCCATCCACCAGGGTTAACCGGCAATGGGCATACTTCCTGTATGACTTCCTGGGTTTTTTCTTGGTATTCGTCAGCCTGCCCTGGGTGCTGGTTAAATTCATTCGAAATCCTAAATATGGAAAACACTTAAAAGCTCGTTTGGGGTATTTCCGACATGAGCTAAAAACGACCACCCTTAGATTTTTGTTGCATGGAGTTTCGGTTGGCGAAGTGAAAGCTTTAATCCCTCTGCGGAAAGAACTCCACGCCGAATTTCCGGACGCTGAAATATTGGTGTCAGCTTCGACAGAGTCTGGATTAGAAACTGCGGTCAAGCACTTTGGCCAGAAAAGTGTGGTTCCTTTTCCACTGGATTTTCCATGGGCTTGCCGAAGATTTTTCAAGAACATCCAACCGACTCATGTCATTCTTGCAGAGTTGGAAATTTGGCCAAACTTTCTTCGCCAAGCAAGTTCTCGTGATGTCCCGGTTGGTTTGGTGAATGGCCGCATTACCGAGAATTCATTACTTGGGTACAAGAAGGTCCAGCGCATTCTTCCTCAATTTGACAAGATTTCTTTTTTTGGGGTTCAAAATAAAGCTTACGGCAAACGGTTTGAAGCTTTAGGAGTCCCTGCCGATGAAATTTGGATTACCGGCAACTTGAAATTCGACGTTGGTTTGGCCGTGGACAAGGGCCAATCGGTTTGGCAAAACCTTCCTTCGGACCACCCCGTTTTCGTTTTCGCTTCCACTCATTCACCCGAAGAGTTTGAGATTGGGGCCCAACTCGCGGCCTTGGATGTAGCGGAGAAAGGGATATGGCTGTTTTTTCCTCGCCATCCACATCGCGCACCGACTATATTTTCACAGCTAAAGGAGCGTTTTAAACTGGGTGACTGCGTGCTTTTTTCTGAATGGATTCCCCAAATCCCCACTCCTCCAGTCCGGTGTGTGATTGTGGACCAATTCGGACTGTTGGAATCTGCCTATCAAATTTGTGTGGGCGCTTTCGTTGGCGGCTCTTTGATGAAACATGGGGGACAAAATGTATTGGAGGTCTCCGCCTACGGGCGGCCGGTTGTGGTTGGCCCTTACACCGAAAATTTTATTGACGAAGTCCATATGTTGGCCCAAGCCGGAGGCCTTCGGCGTGAAAACAACGCCGAGGGTGTGGTAAAGTGTCTGCTTTCTTGGGCAGACCTTCCCGACCAGGCCGCCGCCCTCGGAGGAAAGGGGCGCTCTGCGCTTTTCAGTCATCAGGGCGCTTCTCAAAACACACTCAACGCACTTCAGCAAGCCGGATTTTTCAAGGCTTTTCCACCAGTACATGGATAAAAAACTCTTCACGTCCGAATCCGTTTCCAAAGGACATCCTGATAAGGTCGCTGACCAAATCAGCGATGCTTTTCTGGATGCATGCTTGTCAATGGATCCTCATTCCAAAGTTGCCTGCGAAACCATGGTAACCACGGGCCAGGTGATTTTGGCGGGAGAAGTACACACCAATGCCTATGTTAATGTTCAAGATTTGGCTAGGGATGTTTTGAGGCAAATCGGCTATACCTTTGAAGGCATAGGCTTTGAGGCAGACTCCTGCTCTGTCTTGAATGCCATTCATCGCCAGTCCTCCGATATTCGTCAAGGGGTCGAAGAGTCAGCCGACGGTCAAACTACTGGAGCCGGAGACCAAGGAATGATGTTTGGGTACGCCTGCCGCGAAACAAAGTCACTGATGCCCGCACCTATTTATTGGGCTCACCTATTAATGGAGCGGCATGCCGAGCTGATCCAGTCCAAAGAAATTCCTTGGCTCCGGCCGGACGCCAAAGCGCAAGTCACTTTAGCTTACCAAGAAGACCAGCCGGTCGCGATAGAGGCCGTGGTTCTGTCCACTCAAACTTCTGCAACCCCTGACATTGAAGAGATCCGGGCAACCGTTGAAAAGGAAATCATTCGCTTTGTATTGCCCGAGAACCTGCTTCTTGATGACACCGTCTTTCACATTAATCCCACGGGACGATTTGTAATCGGAGGCCCACATGGTGACGCTGGCTTAACCGGGCGAAAGATTATTGTGGACACTTACGGAGGTGCTGCACGCCACGGCGGGGGTGCGTTCTCAGGTAAAGATTTCACCAAGGTCGACCGCTCTGCGGCTTATGCCACTCGATGGATTGCCAAGAACATCGTTGCCGCTGGTTTAGCCGAACGCTGCGAGGTCCAGGTCGCCTACGCCATTGGAGTGGCTCAACCGGTTTCGGTATGGGTGGATACTTTTGGAACCTCGGCCGAAGGCTATAGCGATGCATGTCTTGCCACCATGATCCAAGGTTTAAATCACTGGACAGATGAACAAGGTCATCAGCACTTGCCGCTAACTCCGGATTGGATTATTGGGCGTCTAGGCCTAGACTGTCCTACTGGCTACCCCGTGGACAGTCAGGGCCTAGCCAGCAACCCTGACGGTTGGACTTACCGAATGACTGCTGCCCATGGTCACTTCGGGCGCGATATTTTCCCCTGGGAAGCTTTGAATTTGGCTTCTGAACTCACCAAGGCGGAAACCGCCTCATGCTCTGCTTAGAATTCTTCTTTCATCCCCATGACTACCACTACTAAAGAATCTTTCAAAGTCGCTGACCTTTCGCTTGCTGCGGAAGGGCGTCTACTTATTGACTGGGCAGAAAGCCGCATGCCGGTGTTAATGACTTTGCGGAAAAAGTTCGCTGAAACCAAGCCCTTGGCTGGCCACCGAATCGCCGGCTGTCTGCATGTCACCAAAGAAACAGCAGTTCTGATTCGTACGCTTGCTGCTGCCGGGGCCGAGGTCTCCTGGTCCGGTTGCAACCCCTTATCCACCAAGGACTCGGTTGCCGCCGCCTTGGCAGAAGAAAACATTCGGATTTTTGCTTGGTACGGACAAAACACCGATGAGTTTTATTGGTCCATCGACCGAACTTTAGATTTCAAGCCAACTCTGACCTTAGATGACGGCGCCGACCTCATTTTCAGGGTCCACAACGCCCATCAAGACCTTATCCCTGGCATTGTCGGAGGGTCCGAAGAGACCACGACTGGGGTGCATCGCCTTCGTGCCATGGCCAATGACGGAAAACTTCAATATCCAGTGATTGCAGTCAATGACGCTGAAACAAAGTGGGATTTTGACAATGTTTATGGCACCGGCCAATCTTCGCTTGACGGCATTCTTCGGGCCACTTCGGTTTTATTGGCTGGCAAAATCTTTGTGGTTGCAGGCTATGGCCACTGCGGGAAAGGCTGCGCCATGCGTGCCCAAGGAATGGGCGCCAACGTCATTGCCACCGAGGTGAGACCTACCGCGGCCCTGAAGGCCACTTTGGACGGGGTACGGGTGATGCCTATGGAACAAGCCTGCCGCGAAGGTGAAATTTTCATTACCGCTACCGGGATGAAGGATATCCTAACCAAGGAGCACTTCGCCCACATGAAAGATGGAGCCATCATTTGCAATACCGGTCATTATGATTGTGAAATCAACTTAGGGGAATTGAAAGAAATGTCCACTTCCAGCAGAGAAATGCGGGATAATTGCGTCGAATACACGCTGGCAGATGGTCGGCGTTTGTACGTTCTCGCCGAAGGACGCTTAGTCAATTTAGCCGCCGCGGAGGGACATCCTTCGGAGGTCATGGACATGAGTTTTGCCAACCAATTGCAAGCTATGCTGATGCTAGCTAGAGAGGGTGCAGTGCTCGGCAAAGGAGTCCACAAACTTCCGGAAGAATTAGATCAAGAAATCGCCCTCATTAAATTGAATAGTATGGGATTAGGCATAGACGCCCTCACCCCTGAGCAGGTGGCCTATGCCACCGACTACTCACAAGGAACCTAACCATGAAAAAGAATCCTCTCCGCGCTGGGTTTACGCTACTCGAAATGATGGTGGTTATTCTCATTATCGGGGTACTCGCTGCTGTTTTGGCGCCTAATGTTTTTGAAGCTCTCGGTACAGCCAAGACGAGTGCCTGTGAAATGAACATGCGGCGTTTGTACGAGCTTCTAGTTCAGTACAAAATCAAGAACAACGACCGCTTTCCACGCGATGAAGGCCAAAAGTTTATTCTCCGGTTATGGGGAGATGGGGTTTGCGAGCACACCGAACAAAACGCCCGAAGGTTCTTTTGCCCGAATGAGCCCATCGACGCTTACGTGGCAACCGAATCCGGAGAAAGCTTTGACGAATACCTTAATGAATGGAAGGATGCCGGTCCGGATTTCATCTCTTACGCCGGGTTTACTTCGGGCGGAGACAAAAAGGAGGCCAGAAAACTTCTTCGGAAAGGCAACACCACCATTGTTGCCTGTGCCCATTTGACCCATCGAGACAGCATCGTTTTTATGACTGCCAATGGAGATGTGCACCGCTTGAAGGTTGCCGAACTCGTAGACGAAGGTTTGTTGACGGAGGATGACATTGAAGAACAATTCATTCCCTTAGGTCCTTCTTCGCCTATCGAAGCTCTTCGTACCGTGACCAACGAATATTGAGCCTACCTTGCTAAATCAAACCGCATCCATGGGCACCCGCAGTTTTCATCTTCGGGTTTTCGGTTGTCAGATGAACTTTTATGATGGAGAACTGATCAGGGAAGCATTCATCGCCAGGGGATACCAGGAGACCGATAATCCAGACGAAGCACAAGTGGTTCTTTTTCATACTTGTTCGGTCCGCGAAAAGGCGGAAGAACGAGTTCATGGGATTCTGGGATCACTCCGAAACCGAAAGAAAACAGATCCGAATTTAGTGATCGGCGTGATTGGTTGTATGGCAGACCGTGAGGGAGAAGAACTTTTCCTTCGTGAAGAGCATGTGGACATCGTTTGTGGTTCCCGCCATTTCCCCCAACTGCCTTCCTTGGTTGATCGTGTGCTGGGTGGGGAGGAACGAGTATTGGAATTAGGAACTGCCAAGGCCCCGGTTGATCAGCCCATCCGAGATTTAACTGGTCGCCCGGCCTCCTGGAGCGCCCACATCGCTGTGATGCGCGGCTGCGACATGAATTGCACTTATTGCATCGTCCCTTCGGTCCGAGGCCGAGTCGAGAGCCGTCCAATTAAAGAAATTTGTCATGAAGTGGAAGGCTTGGTGGACCGGGGGGTCACTGAAATCCATCTACTGGGTCAAACCATTGATTCTTACGGCCGTGATTTTCCGGTTGGAGAGCGGCCCAGCCTGGCCAATTTATTAGACGCGCTTGCCGAAGTCACCGGATTGTTGAGGGTAAGACTGATTACCCTTCATCCTTCCTATGTGAATCAAGAATTGGTGGATGCCATGGCCCGGTCCCCGCAATTCCACCGTTTTCTTCCCATTCCCATGCAATCGGGTAGCGACAAAATGTTACGCGCGATGAAAAGAGGCTACAACTTGGATATGTACCGCCGAAAGGTAGCTTTATTACGGGATGCGATGCCGGATTTGGAACTCATTTCCGATTGGATCGTCGGATTCCCCGGTGAAACAGATCGTGACCACGAATTGTCTGAAGCCGCCATGGAAGAATTTGGTTTCTTACAGTCTTACGTTTTTCAATATTCTCCACGGCCAGGGACGGTGGCCTTTGAAATCACGGATGACGTCCCGGCTGAGGTTAAAAAGAAGCGAAATCATCGTTTGCTGGCTTTGCAAAGGAGAATATCCTCTCACCGAACTCCGCTTTGGCAGGGCAAAGAATCTAAGCTTTTAATTGAAAAATTGGACAAAGACAATCAGGAACTTTGGGTTGGGCGGATTCACAATGGCCATTACGCTACTTTGCCGAATCAATCCGGATTCGGTGAAGGCCAACTACATAGGGTCTATCTCAATGGTTACGACGGTCGGGCCTTAAAGGCTGAATCCTTGGAGATGCTCGCCGGGCCTACTCACTTGCCCCCACTTCCTGCTTTGCCCCTGTTAGGGTAGGGCATGCAAAAAAGGGCGCGGCGCTTGTGGGAAAAGGCTCAGAGTGAAGCCCTGAAAGCCGAGTGGCTTTGGACCGCACCTAATCCTCGCGTGGGGGCAATTGCTTTAAGGGGCGGGCATGTTGTTGGTCGGGGCTTTCATCATCATTGGGGTGGGCCGCACGCAGAGGAAATGGCGCTTCGGGATGCCGGAGCCTGGGACCAGAAAATGGAGCGGCCTATTCCTGGATTGGTCGACGAAATGGTGGTCACTTTAGAACCCTGCTCTTCGCAAGGGAAAAGGCCTCCTTGCGTTCGGCTCATTCAGGAAGCCCAAATCAAGTCCGTCATTGTTGGTGCATTAGACCCCAATCCCGAGCATCAAGGAGCTGGGCTTGCCGCTTTAAAAAAATCCGGCGTCCAATTGACGGCCCTTGCAACGGAAACAGACTTCGGCCTGCAGAACCCCTCATTCTTGCGTTCTTTGCAAAATCCGAAACGACCTTGGGTGTACTTGAAGTGGGCCTCTACGGTGGATGGAAAATTGGCTGCCGCTTCTGGCCAAAGCCAATGGATTTCTGGGCCTGAGTCGAGGGCCGAAGTCCATCAACTCCGCGCCAACGCAGATGCCGTCATGGTGGGGAAGGGCACTTTAAAAGTGGATCGGCCTTCCTTGACGGCCCGTACCGGGGGTCCCGCCGAGGACCCACAGCCCTGGCGAGTTTTATTTGATCCTCCCGCCAGCGAAAAAGCCCTGTCGGGAATCATGGGCGCCCCCAGCCCAATTATTTGGATTTGCGACTCCAGCAAACCATTGCAACCTTGGCTCAGAGCCCATGATGAAATTCTCATCACTCCTCGCCAGTCTGAAGGGGGTTTGGATTTAAAATCTGCCCTGGCTGGTTTGAAGGGGCAATTCCAAATCCAAAAACTCATGGTGGAGGGAGGCCCCCGACTCCATGGTGAGTTCTTAGCTTTGGGAATGGTGGATGCAGTGGTTCGATACGAAGCCCCGATTCTCCTAGGGGGGGCGATTTCGGCTTGTTTGGGGAAATCTTTTCATAGTCCCGGTGACGCATTGGTTTTGTCGAATCCGTGTCAACGTACACTTGGTCAAGATCAAAGGACGGCATGGTGCGTTCCTCCGCTCGCTTAAGATTTTCTTTTCTGTTTCTGATTTGGGGATGCAGTTTGCCCCCAGTGGAAACAGGCAAGGGAATGGATTCCTTTCCTTCGGTTTATCAACAATTATGGCTTTCGAACTGGGAGGGGGATTTCCCCGTGGTTACCTCAGCCGCAGATTTTTCAATGTCATGGGTGGCCCATCAACGGCTACGCCAAAATTGGCTTCTGGAGCAAGGAAAACGGGGCCAAGTTTTTCTTGAGGCCACTCAGCTAAGGTTGGATTGGCCCCAAGAGCCTGCCGCTCATTATTTACATGCTCGTATTCTGCAGGACCCCCTGGAGCAACGGGATACTTTTTTGAAGTTAACAGAACGGTTTCCTCAACACCCTTGGATATCGATGGGGTGTTCGGCTAGCCATTTTCACCTCGGTGAGCTTGCCCAAGCGAAAAAATATTTTCACAAAGTCAGGCTAACTCATCAGCATCGGCGATGTGAACCACTCCGTGCTTTCTACGCCGGCCTCCAATTAGGCCTTTGGCCTCACCCAGAGTTGTGGCAAAAGACTTTTAAGCAAGCATGCGAGTCGGGAAACCCTGAATTGTTTGGGGCTCTTGCTCAACCAGAGATTTTTGCTGAACATCCTGAGTGGAAGAAAAATCTTGAATATCAAATTCTTTTTCGAAGGTCTTTTTCCGGGAATATCCAAGAGAAGGTATTGGCTTTGTTGACAAAGGAAGCTCATTGGGTCAGAACTCATCCCCGATTGCCATACCCCGAACTGATGCGTCGATTGTCGGCTGGCTTTGGTGCATTAGACCTCCCTGGAGAATGGCAGAAGTGGCCACTTTCGGGGCTTGCCGGTTTTGCTTTCGTTTTGAATCCTACCGATACTGAATCTGTCGTCGGCCAAGTGATCCATCAAACAAACCTCAGAGTCATCCTGGGGCAAACCCCAAGCCGCGGGCTCGTGCTGCATTTGTTGACCGGGGTACGTCAAGTTGAGCTTGCTTGGAACGGCCGACCGATTCAACTTCTTTTGGCCGAAGAACAAATTTCTTCCATAGACAACCCACCGAGCGGAGGCGCGGTTTTCACGGGTTTTTATGTAGTCCGTGAATCGGTTTTGAGGGGGGCTAAGAAACTGTTTAACCAGTCACGGACCCTTCCTTCAATTCCCAGTGAAGCCCCTTTAAGCCGTCCATTAAAGCAATTCAGCAACCGCTATTTACCAGAAGATTTTGGTTTAAGCCGAAGGTTAAGGTCTTCGGTCAAATCCCTCGAGGAAGCGGAGTCTAAAGAATGGCGTTCGTTAACCATTCATGAAGCGGGACATCTCGCCGACACTTTGCCCCTTTTTGAGAAGTCGTTTCCACCCGGCGAAATGTTTTTGGCTTCTTTGCTTTCGTTTTGGCGTTGGGGAAGTGTGGAACTATTTCTGGAATACCGGGCTCAACTAAGAGCCATCGCTGTCGGCCAAGAAACCGCTTGGATTTGGGCGGCCACTCTGGACGCCGCCAGAAACCCGGGCCACCCCTATTTTCTGCCTTATCGGTTCCTCGTTTTAAAACTCTTGGCCCAAGCTAAATCGGCGGGATTCCCCTCTCTTTACCAATGGGGGAGTGCTGAAATAGCCAAACTTTCTGAGGAAGCTCATCGGCTTCTAGAAGTACAAGGTTTACAGCCCATTGCCGTGAAAGATATGAAAGACTTATTAACCAAGGCAACAATCAATGTCTTTGTGCAATAAGAATGCCTTCGGCCGACCCCCATCCAAACTGATTTCTGCCAAGTCCACCCGGAATTCTCCCTTCCAACCCAACTGCTGCACACACCATTCCAGGGCATTGGCCAAGCGGTGCCTTTGTCGAGGGCCTAATGCGTCTTCCCCACAGCACCAGGATAATAGGCTACGGGCCTTCACTTCCACGACCACCAATTGCCCCCTGGGGGAATAACAGAGTAAATCTATCTCAGCAAAGGGGGTTCTGAGATTCGAGTTGATTATTTTCCAGCCCAAACTCTCTAGTTTTGTCTGGGCATAATTTTCCGCTCTTGAGCCGGCTGTTTTCATGGCTATACCGGAAGCCGGAAACTGCTCAGGTACTCAAAGCTTGGCCACCTTCTTCCGCCTTAGTTGACGCTAACCGAGCAATTGCGTTTCGGTCAAATTTAATTTTGGTCCCATCTTCCATTTTCAACACAAAATATTCCTCTTCCGCCCGGGAGATGGTGCCGTGGATTCCTCCAGCAGTAACCACGGAGTCGCCCTTAGAAAGTGCTTCTCTCATTTGCCCCACTTTCTTTTGGCGCTTTTTTTCTGGCCGGATGAGAAAAAACCAGAAAAAGACAAAGAGGACCCCCATAACGAGCATGGGGGAATAGGGGGAGTCCGCATTGCCATTACTGAGGCCGGTAACAGGTTCCGAGTTGGCGACAGCTTGGTTGGACAGTTGGGAGGCAGGGGCGAGGCGCCCCTCTTGGATGAGGTGGTGATTCACGGCTTAAGTTGAGATTCGCAGTAAAGGGTAGGCCTTGCGATAATGGCCGCACATTCTAGCCTGATGAGTTCCAAAAGAGTATTAGTCGCCTTAAGTGGCGGGGTGGATTCCAGCGTTGCAGCTCTTCTGATGCAACAGCAGGGCTTTGATGTCGTGGCGGTATTTCTCCGCCACGGGGCTAAAACCCGCCCCACCAAAGTCACTCTCAAGCAAGGGTGCTGTTCTGCTGAAGATGCACTTGATGCAGCCAAAGTTGCCGATCAGTTGGGGATTCCTTTTCATTCCATAGACATGGAGGAAGACTTTAAGGACATCAAAAGTTATTTTCGGGAAGAATACTCCTTAGGAAGGACCCCAAACCCTTGCGCGGTTTGTAACCGGGACATTAAATTTGGTGCCTTGGTGAAATTTGCAGATAGCTTGGACGCCGAATTTTTAGTAACAGGTCATTACGCCAGGATTCGGCAAGGAAAGGCCGGTTTTGAATTATGGAGAGGCTTGGACGCCAAAAAGGACCAGTCCTACGTCCTTTTCCCCATTTCCCCAGAAATCCTTAGCCGGACCCTGCTTCCGGTGGGTGAACTTCAAAAATCTGAAACCAGACAGATAGCCAAAGAAGCAGGCTTTCCGGTCTTTGACAAACCCGATAGCCAAGAAATTTGCTTTGTGCCGAGCGGAAATTACCGAGATGTGTTGCTTGCCAGTGGCGGCTTAGGAATTCCTGGGAGTGTGGTTGACAAATCCGGCAACGTCCTTGCTCGCCACCAAGGGCACATGGGTTTCACTCGGGGACAGCGCCGGGGATTGGGCTTTGCTTCCACCCAAGCCATGTATGTCCTGGACATTGACCCCCAAACAGGAGACATCTTGGTCGGCCCCCGCCCGGAAACTTTATGCCTTTCGGTTGTGGTGGAAGATTTTCAGGATTTTGGTCAAGATGGATTGGAATTGGATTCCGTGGAAGATTTACAAGCTCAATATCGAAGTAGCCCTGGGGGGGTGGGTGTCAAAGCCAAGAAAACCCTTTCTGGAGCCATTCAAGTGGAGTTTCGCAGGCCTGTTCAGTCGGTAAATCCTGGCCAGGGCTTGGCTTTTTACCAAGGAGATCGCTTGTTAGGGGGTGGCTGGATTCAATCGGTGGAACGAATGGTTCCAACTCAGGTGTAATTCCCGGATTGACCGGCTATCCTGTTTCCATGGCGGATGTCTTTTTCTGCAATCTTTGCGACCAATCAGTCCCGGTAAGCGATTTGGATTCGGGTGCCGCCCTACGCCGTGGGGAACGCACCTTATGCCCCTCCTGCCGGGAAATCCTCAAGGGGGCCAACCCTTCCCGCAGCGGGGGCGGTCAGGCCGGTGTTTTTCTGGGTTTGTTGGCCTTAGCAGGAGTCCTTTTTCTCCACTTGCGCAGCCAAGATTCGCAAGATGACTTACGGCAAGAGGGCGAAGCCACCCGATTAGCTTTACGCGGAGAGTTGGAGTCCTCGCTGGTCACTCGGCTTAACAATGCCAAGGAAAAAGTGAGGGAGGACATAGGCCTAGTTTCTGCCAGAGGGGAAGCCCTTTCTCGGCAACTGATGGATATTGAGAATTTGGCCCGCCAGGAATTTGCCCAACTCCAAGATGACATCAAACGCCTGGAAGCTGTACTTGCCGAGCAAGACGCCCTGGCCAAAAGAATTGCCCGATCCGAGGCAACCCTTTCGGTGATTGATGAAAGGCAACGAGATTCCCGCAGAAGTCTAGAAACATTCCGGGACCAAGTAGATTTGTTGGCCCTTCAGATTCGGGAAAATGCCAAGCGGCCGCCATCGGCCTCCGGTGAAGGGGATTCGTTTACCCCTCAAGTGGCAGGGTTGTTAAAACAATTACAAAACACCGACGAAAAAGAGCGCTTGGACGCCTTGGACAAACTTTCGTCCCAAGCGGATCTTCGGCTAGTCCCGCACGTACTGCCCCTGCTAGCTGACCCCTATGAATTCAATCGTTTTTATGCCGCCAAAACTTTGGGCGAGTGGGGTGCAAAAGCAGCCGTTCCCTATCTCATCGAGGCGCTCCTGGATGAGATGAGTTTTGTCCGCCAAGCCTCTCTGCAGGCACTGCACCATCTCACCGGCCAGAATTTCCGTTTTGACCATCAAGGGGACCCGCAAGGCCAAAAAAACCAAGTCGCATTGGAGAGCTGGCGCACTTGGTGGGCAGCGAACGGAAAGGGCTTCCTCGGCGGTTGAAGATTCTTTAGAATCCGCTCCACATTCCATGGCCACCTCCCCGTTAGGCCAAAACTGTTATCTCCTAGAATTACCATGACCCGAGTCACCGTTGTTGGCGCCGGCTTTGTCGGCATGACCTGTGCTCAGCGTTTAGCTGAACAGGAAATTGCCGAAGAAATCGTCCTTATTGATGTTCTTGAGGGTCGTCCCCAAGGCCTTGCATTAGATATCAATCAAGCCGCTGCCATTGAAGGCTACCAAGCTCGGGTAATAGGCACTAATGATCCGAAGGACACTTACGGTTCGGAACTCTTCATTATGACCGCAGGGATGCCGCGCAAGCCCGGGATGGACCGTAGCGACTTAGTTGAGGTCAACGGCAAAATCGTCAATTCAGTGGCCCATTACATCAAGGAAGGTTCCCCCGACGCCAAGGTCATTGTGGTATCCAACCCTCTGGACACGATGGTTTACCTGATGGCCGAACGGCTGGGATTCCCGAAAAACCGAGTCGTAGGCATGGCCGGAGTTTTGGATTCCGCCCGAATGGCATATTTCATTTCCGAAGCTCGGGGCGGCGGTGTGGCCGACGCACGATGCATGGTGCTTGGCGGTCATGGAGACTCCATGGTTCCCATGCCCCAATTTTCAACCCAAAACGGGGTAAGCGTGACTGCATTGCTCAGTGAAGAAGATGTCGCCGGGATTAACCACCGCACTCAGCATGGCGGAGCTGAAATCGTCAATTTGCTCAAAACGGGCTCTGCGTTTTACGCCCCTTCTGCTTCTGCGGTTGCCATGGCTAAGGCTATTCTTCGCAACGAGTACCGACTTATGCCCGCAGCAGCCTATTTGGATGGCCATTACGGACTCTCTGGCCTGTACATGGGCGTGCCGGTTGTCTTGGGTTCTCAAGGGGTTGAGCGGATTGTGGAACTTGAAATTGACGAAACCGGCGCTGCCAAATTGCAAGCTTCGGCGGAGGCAATCCATGCCGACATTTTGACCCTCAAGGAAAAGGGCCTTTTGTAGGCTGTTTTCCCGTTTAAGCGGTGGACTTTTGTGAAGCATTGGGCTTTGCTTGCCCGGCTGGAACCGCTAGAATGTTCGGCCGGGTTTCTTCCAACCCTCCAACTAGCTAAGAATCGTGAAAGGCCGTAAGACTAAAATCCGTAATTCCAACCGGAAACGCCGCAAATACGGGTTTCGTAGCCGTTCCAAGACGCCCGGAGGACGCGCCATCATTCGCCGCAAGCGCCGCAAGCGCGGTAAGTTTATCGCCCCCTAAGCGGTTTACCCTCGGCCCGAAGAATGCTAGGGGATTTGTATTTTAGGCCCTCGCTTCAGTCAAAATGAAAGTCCACGAATACCAAGCCAAGGACATCCTTTCCAAATACGGAGTTCGTATTCAAAGAGGAACCATTGTGGAAACTCCAGAAGCAGCTGGCCAAGCTTTTCAGGATTGGGGCGGTCAAGCTGCTGTGATCAAAGCTCAAATTCATGCGGGGGGCCGCGGCAAAGGCGGTGGGGTCAAATTTGTAACCTCTAGGGAAGAAGCAGAAAGTGTTGCCGACACCATGCTAGGTATGCAGCTCGTCACCCATCAAACTGGTCCTGAGGGCCAAAAGGTGCGCAAGCTCATGGTTTGTGAAGCTTTGGACTTGGCCAAAGAATTTTACATCGGTGTTGCTATGGACAGATCCCTAGGCAAACCGGTGCTCATGGTTTCCGCCGAGGGCGGCGTGGAGATTGAAACCATCGCCGAAGAACGGCCTGAAGCTTTGCTCAAACTACCCTTAGACCCCTGTGCTGGTTTGCAGGCCCACCAGGCGCGTCGGGCGGCTTTTTTCTTGGGCTTAACTGGACAACAATTAAAGGATGCCGTTCCCTTTCTGACCGGCCTTTGTTCCGCTTATTTAGAAAAAGATTGTGAGTTGGCGGAGATTAATCCTTTGGTGGTCACCGAGCAAGGGGAGATTGTTGCCCTAGATGCCAAGATGACCTTCGATAGTAGTGCCTTGTTCCGTCAGAAATTGGTAGGGGAGATGCGGGATGAACATGAAGAGGATCCCAAAGAAGTGGAAGCATCTCGTTACGGCCTCAATTACATCACCCTGGACGGAACCATTGGTTGCATGGTGAATGGAGCCGGCTTAGCCATGGCCACCATGGATACCATTAAAGCTCATGGTCAATCTCCAGCCAACTTTTTGGATGTGGGGGGGAGTGCCACCGAGGAAGCCATTACCGAGGCTTTTCGAATTCTTCTTTCTGAATCCAAGGTGAAAGGAATCTTGGTCAATATTTTTGGTGGAATTATGAAATGCGACATCATTGCCAGAGGTGTCATTGCCGCGGCCAAAAAGGTTGACCTAGAAATCCCCTTAGTTGTTCGGTTGGAAGGAACCAACGTGGACGAAGGCCGGCGGTTACTGAGGGAAAGCGGCCTGGATATCACCACTGCCGCTTCCTTGAACGAGGGTGCCGACCTCATTTGCAAAGCTGTCAGTGCTGGAAAATAAACATGGCTATTTTCGTCAATCACCAAACCAAAGTTCTTTGCCAAGGATTCACCGGCCGCAACGGCACATTTCATTCTGAGCAGGCCTTGGAATACGGTACTCAATTGGTGGGCGGGGTCACCCCGGGTAAAGGGGGTGAAACTCACTTAGAGCTGCCGGTTTTCAACACCGTCCACGAGGCAGTGGAGGCTACCGGCGCTACTGCATCGGTTATTTTTGTCCCGCCACCCTTCGCTGCAGACTCCATCATGGAAGCGATTTCCGCAAAGCTGGATTTGGTGGTTTGTATTACCGAGGGCATCCCGGTGCTCGACATGGCCCGGGTGAAGCAAGCGTTAAAGGAGAGTTCCACTCGATTGATTGGCCCTAACTGTCCAGGAATTATTACTCCGGGTCACTCTGGGAGCGGATGCAAAATCGGCATCATGCCGGCCTACATCCATAACCCCGGGACGGTCGGCATTGTGAGCCGGTCAGGAACCCTGACTTATGAAGCGGTCTGGCAGGTCAGCCAGGAGGGGCTCGGCCAAAGTACCTGCGTTGGAATTGGTGGCGACCCTCTACCAGGGACCAACTTTATCGACGTTCTTAGGGCTTTTGAAAAGGACGAAGAGACTGATTCCATCATCATGATTGGTGAAATCGGGGGGACCGCTGAAGAAGAAGCAGCGGCCTTTATTCAAGAGCAGGTCACCAAGCCGGTGGTTGCTTTCATTGCTGGCTTGTCCGCCCCGCCTGGAAAACGTATGGGCCATGCAGGGGCCATTATTTCTGGAGGTAGTGGTACTGCAGAGTCCAAAATAACTGCTCTGGAGGCGGCGGGTGTCCGCATGGCCCCGACCCCTTCGGATTTAGGAACCACCCTCGCGGTCTTGCGCCAAGAACTTGGGCTTTAAGCTACCGGTAGGATTTAGTTACCAGCACCCTACAACCAAGGAGTGGTCCCACCACCAAGCAGATCCCTGCGAGGAAGCCCTAACGGCTTTTGTCAAGCCAGCTGCTGAAGCACTCCCTCTCCCCAGGCGTATTCTGGAAGTTGGCTTTGGACGAGGGCTCAATACCGCCATGAGCTTGTGGTGGCTTGCCAACCAAAATCTGAACCATAGGGTTTCTTTCTTGGGTTTAGAACCCAACCCTGGCCCATTGGAACCATGGCCTGAGCTTCCCGGCGAAAGCCAAAAGTGGTTTCCGTGGTGGGGTAATTTGACCGAAGCTTGGCAGTGGAATCACCGTACCACGGGTCAAATCTTGGCGCTTTCAGGAATCGAAGGCTTGCAGACGATGGAACCCGGTTGGGATTGGATTTTCCTTGATTTATTTTCCCCCAATAAACATGGGGATGCATGGGCGGCTCCCTTGGCCCGTAGACTGGCTCTAGTCGCTTCTCCTCAAGCAGTACTCACCACTTACAGCTGTGCCAGGAAAACCCGTCTTGCTTTGGCCGAAGGGGGGTGGAAAAGTGAAATTATCCGCCATTCTCACTTTCGAGACACTTTGCGTGCCCGGCTGTGTGAATTTAATGAAAATTCGGCATAATAGGAGACGATGAAACTGCTCTCCTCCATATGCCTGCTTATCCTCTGCATGACTTTGCCCGGTTGCGGAATGCCAGCTGGAGCCGAGTGGATGTGGATTGCTGGAATTGCCCTTTTATTATTCGGTGGATCCAAACTTCCATCACTTTTGGGTGGGCTTGGCAAAGGGATGCACGAATTCAAAAAGGGTATCAAGGAAGGAGACGTGGATTCCGAGGACAAGGATTCCGACGACAATGAATCCAAAGAAGAGGAATAAGACCCCACTCCTTTTAAATACTTGGGCCGGTGCGGTATTAGCTGGCGGGGAGTCCCAGCGCTTTGGGGCCAATAAATTGCTGTTGCCCTTGCCCAATGGCAAGCTCCTGTGCCAACAAGTCGGGGATTCCCTCCGGCCTCATTGCGAGGCGCTTTTTTGCTTAAGTAATTCTTTGCCGTTGCGTGGATTTGTACGCTTGGATGATTGGCAAGCACAAAAGGGCCCTATGGCTGGAGTGATGTCCGCCTTGGACGCCATGAACTCCGAATGGCTGCTGGTGGTTGGCGGAGATATGCCTTGGGTCACCCCGGAATTGGTGGAGTGGTTTCAGCGCCAGATGGTTCCAGAATCTACCCGTCCCTGGTGTGGATTAAGCACAGGTGGATTGGAGCCTCTTTTCTCCGCTTGGCCAAGATCTATCACGCCGAGGGTTTCCGAGCTGTGGGAGAAAGGAATTCGATCTCCCCGTTCGATTTTAAGGGCCTTGAACGTTCGGCCCTGCAGGCCTCCTTCCCATTTAGGGGGAGTTAAAATAGTCCACCCATTGCGGAGCATTAACCGCCCCGAAGATTGGGATTCCCTTTTGCTTGAATGGAAACCGTCCAGCCAACCTCCTCAACCGGCCGATTAAACCAGCTTCTTGCTCCGGTGCAAACCGAGTTAGACGCTGTGGAAAATTGGCTTGAAACCGCCCTGACGGGGGAAAATCCTCGTCTTTCCCCTTTGCTGGACCATCTGAAGAAATTCCGTGGCAAACGGGTGAGAGCTGCTCAAATTCTGCTGATTGCGAAAGGCTGTGGCGGACTCAAAGAGGTCCACATTCCGGTTGCCGGAATCGTGGAAATGATCCATTCCGCAACTCTGGTGCATGATGATTTGCTGGATGAGGCGTCCCAGCGCAGAGCCTTGGATTGCGTCCATGTGGAATGGGGGAGCCACTCCGCTGTTCTATTGGGCGATTGGATTTATGCCAAGGCTTTTGAGGAGTGCACCAAACTGCCGGGCAATGAAGCGAGTGTCGCTCTCGCTACGGCTACCCGTCGAGTTTGCGCCGGTGAGATTTACCAGAATTTAACCCGCAAAAATTTCGATCTCAGTGAGGCTAGTTATTTGGAGCAAATTGATGGCAAGACCGGAGCTCTATTTGAAGAGGGCGCTCGCTTGGCTGGATTTTTTGCTGGAGCAAGTCCAGAAATACAAGCGGCTTGCGGTGCCTATGGAAAACTGACCGGGCGTGCCTTTCAAATCGCCGACGACATCTTGGATTTGGTCGGTGACGAAAAGCGCGTCGGTAAATCCTTAGGCACCGATTGGGACAGAGGAAAGATGACTCTCCCCCTTATCCGTTTAAGGGATATTTTGCCCCAGGAATTGCAGGTTGAAGTTCGTGGCCATTTCGGAAAAAATTCAGATCGCTCTATTTTGATGGAACCTAAATTTTCATCTTATCTAGAACAAGCCTTGCAGGAAAGTCACCAGGAAATTCAATCTTTATTGCAGCGGGCTTGTGATTCCATCACTTGTCTGCCCTTCAGTGAGTCACGGAAGCCCCTGATTGCTTTAACCCATTTCTTGGGTTCCCGGAGCCGTTAATCCGCGGTGAGCCAATTCTCAAAGGTTGACCCCTTGCCACGTTGGGGATTCAGAGGAGGCTTTCTTGGTCTCCTGGTACTTATCGCCTGGGTTGAGTTAACCACTGGCTTTGCCTACCAATCTGCTCAAAGTTCGGGATCTGACAAGTGGGGACCTGCGGTGGCATTTTTCTTTTGTTTGCTGCCTTTTTTTGGCTTGTTGACTTACAAAACGCGTTGGGTTTTTAGTTTTTTTCGAGCTGTCAAGGTTGGCGTTTTAAACTTGGTTTTCATTGCCCTTGGGGCCATGTTGGGAGTGCTCATCCATCAAGAAAACCCGGACAACCCCTTACCTGAAAATGCCATTTCTTCTTTGGCTGAGTGGCAAAAGGAAGGACAACAAAGCACCTGGGATTTAGGTCAGCAACGGGCTTGGATGTTCTATGCCAGCGGCGAAGGCGGCCAAGCCAATTTTCGAAATGCTCAAACCTTTTTCTTTTATCATTTAATTGACAGCCTGGGCGGAACCGGTTTATTGGGATTGAAAGGTGACCCGGTGCAAGAGAAGAAAGAAATTCAACGTCGGTTGTCAGGACTAGACGCTTACTTGCCGGAAATTGAATCGCGTTTTGGCCCGGAATTGTCCGTCGCGGTGTCCTCCCAAAGCGAAACTGGGTTAGAAACTCAGATTCACAACCGAAGAATTTCACAACTTGAATCCAAGTGGAATGATTCCATGTGGAACTTCTTTGTGCTTTGCGACAAACTGGATCTTGTTCGTGTTTATCGATCCGATTGGTATTCCTGCCTTTGGGCGACGGTGTTTTTGGGGGTACTCATTAATACTTTCCGAGGTGGCTGGCGAAGATTACTGAAACCAAAAAAGTGGGGCTTCGTGATGACCCACCTCGGTATTCTTTGCGTGGTTTCCGGTGGCTTTTGGGGAAGGATTGCTGAGGAGCGCGGAATCCTAAATATTCGCGTGGGGGAGTCCAGCGGGCAATTCCAGCTTTACGCCCTGACCGAAGAAGGGCGTGGCCAATTCCGTTCGTTCGCGGGTGACTCTGACGGCCTCCCCTTTTCGGTTAAATTAGATGGGTTCCGGGCCGACCAGCATGATTTGCTTGATGTAATTTATGTGAAGAAGGACGATTTAGGAAATTTTGATTTTGAATTTCCATTGGACCGTCAACCCCAAGAGAGGGTTTGGGAGAATCTAAGTCTAAAATACGATTGGCAAACCGATGGGGTCGGCGGAACTGCACCATTACTTGAACTTCATGTTTCGCAGTACATCCCCCAAGCCGACATTTTAGCAAGGGATGATTTAGGGTTTCCTTCTGAAGTTGTCGCCATTTCGCAAGCAGATTTTTACCACCCGGCGGCGCCAGCCATTTACCTGGAGGCTAAGGTCGGCGGCAAGATTGAAGCCAGCCAGTGGTTAAGCGGCGCCCAGAACGAGTTGCCAATGAGGGTTTCTTACCAAACTCCCGATGGCCAGCAGCGGATGGTGTTTTTGAGGTTTCGAGAAGAACGGAATAAACAAGCTTTGCCTGTGGAATGGCGTTCGAAAATCACCCTGTTGAAGGCTGATTCTCAAGGCCACTTAGCACCGGTACATGCTGGAGAAATCAGGGTGAACGATTACCTTCACTATGAGGGTTACCGATTTTTTCAAACCAGCCACGACCCGAATGACCCGCTTTACTCCGGAATCGGTGTGGTCTACGACCCGGGCCTGGAACTCGTACTGACCGGTTTGTGGATGGTTATGCTTGGGGTCGCCACGGTTTTTCTTGTAACCCCCTTATTTACTCGTCAACACCGTGGAATGTAATGGAAACTTTTAGCTTTCGGTCCTTGCTGGAACTCACCAGGGTAATTTCCCTAGGTGGAGCCTTTTTTGGGTTTGGAGTCAGTCTGCTGTGGTTTTTTCCCTGGAAATCTTGGTCAGGCAAAGCGGAACCCCGCTGGCTCTTAACCGCCTCACGACTCCTCATTGTTTTGGCTGGGTTGGCCTTTGTGGCAAATATATGCGCTCAAACGGCGCGCTATTTCGAGGTCATGCATTGGCCCGCCCAAACCATGTACGAAGTCATCCCTTTGGGTACCACCATGGGTTTCCTGTCTACCCTGGTGCTTTACGCGGTTTTAGGATTGTCAAAAGTCCGCGGCGCGGCGCGCGGCTTCAGTGACCTGTTTGTGGCGCTCATTTTATTGGGTTGCGGTTTCACTCTGCACTACGTATTGGGATTGGACCCCACCGGTCGAGCTTTGCCTCCGGCCTTGCAGTCTTATTGGTTTAGCACCCACATCACTGCCTATATGTTTGGTTATTTCACTTTTTTCATTGCCACTCTGGCGGCATGGTTGCATTTTTGTTTCAAATTTTGGCGAGGAATTTTACAGGCCAAAAAGTATCCAGTACCAGCCCGTCAATTGTGGGGGATAGGGCTATTCACTTTGTTGCCAATCCCCTTCGGGATGCACGGCATTCTTTTAGGTCCCGGAGTCTTTTTACTCAGCGGTCTGATTTGTTCGGTTTCCCTTACCTTCCCCAATAAATTAGCTTGGTTCGATAGCTGGGAAAAAGGCTCCGACCGCTTCACTTGGCTTATTTTCGTGGTCGGATTTCCTTTCTTGACTGCCGGCTTGATTCAGGGTGGGCTTTGGGCCCAGGAAGCATGGGCGCTTTATTGGGGTTGGGATTCCAAAGAAGTTTCAGCACTCATTTCTTGGCTGTTTTACTTGGTCTACCTTCATCTCCGCTATGTGGCTGGGTGGCGCGGTGAAAAAGGCATGGCCATCCTCCTTTTCGGGGGCCTTTCGGTTTACATTACTTTTCAACTCTTCGGCTATATGCCGGCTTCGCAGAGTAGTTTGCACCGCTATACGGATATGGAAAGCGTACCCGCTGAACGGATGTTGCTTCCTGCCAAAGATTTCGATGAGCCCGAAATCCCTTAAGCTCCCCAAGCTGCTTCTACGGTATTGGCCAATAACATGGCAATCGTCATCGGGCCAACTCCGCCTGGCACCGGGGTGATTGCCCCGGCACGCTCTATGGCGGACGAATATTCAACATCGCCGACTAATTTTCCTTCTTCGTTGCGATTGATGCCGACGTCAATCACCACCGCACCTGGTTTAATCCAATGACCTTGAACCAGTTCGGGTACCCCAACCGCCGCAACGACGACATCGGCCTCACCGACCTCGCGGGCCAAATCCGGTGTCCTTGAATGGCAAATTGTGACCGTGGCATGGCGCTGTAACAACATCAGGGCCACCGGTTTGCCAACAATATTGGAACGACCCACCACGACTGCTTTTTTACCCGACAAATCACCCATGCCGGCTAGTTGAAGTAATGCCATGACCGCCTTCGGGGTGCAAGGTTGTGGGGCCGGCCGACCTTGCATTAAAGCCCCCTGATTCAAGGGGTGAAAGCCGTCGGCATCCTTGGAAGCGGAAATGGTTTCCAGGACTCGGTTTTCATCATAGTCATAACCCTTGGGTAGGGGTAACTGGACCAAAATGCCGTGGACTTCCGGGTTTTGGTTGTATTCCTCTATTTGGTCAAGCAAACCCGCCTGGCCGATATCCTCAGCGAGCTCTAAGTGGAAATTTTTAACCCCAATTTCTTCACAGGCGCGGCGTTTATTGCGAACATAGATATGCGAAGCCGGGTCCACACCGACCAGAATAGTGGCCAAACCCGGTTGAGCTTTGCCTTCGCCCAAGCCAGCTTTAATTTCTAGCCGAAGCTCACTCCGAATGGAGGCGGCGAGTGATTTTCCGTCGAGGATTTGGGCAGTCATGGAGGGGGGCTGAACGGGGTTGGAGAGATAGAATGCCAAAGGAGTCGTCCCGTGACCAGCCTCACCCCCATTGTTCGTCAAATCCTTTTCATTTGGATCGGGGTTTGGCTGGCCTCGGTGATTGCTCACCTGCTTTCCGTTCCCATAGGAATCTTCGCTTTTAACCCGCATTGGGCCTTGGCCGGAGAGTTGAAGGCGAGCATCGGCTTATTCAGCTACCCCTTTTTTCATGACCCGGGTGGTTTTCTCCATCTGTTCTTTAATGGTTGGATTTTTGCGTTCTTTGCCCCAGAAATAGAACGTCTTTATCCGGGCCGTAAATTCTGCAAATTCCTCGGGCTAACTTCGCTCCTAGGAGCGTTCGCCCACTTGCTCCTTACCTATTTTAATCCTGGATTAGGGTTCCCCATTTGGGGAGGGTCGGGGTTGGCAATGGCTGCTTTGGGGGCTTTTGTGGCCCATTTTCCACGCGCGACCTTTAATTTATTCTTCTTTCAACCCCGGGTATGGGTGGTATTCGGAGTGATTTGCGCCCTAGATGCTCTTACTTTGATTGCTTCCCTAGCCGGGAAAACCAGCGCAATTTCGTCCGACGTCCATCTCATGGGTGCTGTTTGTGGCTGGTTGTGGGGAAGAGGCTTTCAATCCCAGTGGCAATTTCCCGG